>Ga0214921_10002114_pt1 | contig 32781 bp, 22 predicted proteins | sample LL1505_MetaG_FD_177992 | JGI IMG/M metagenome (GOLD analysis project Ga0214921, IMG submission 177992) | Freshwater microbial communities from Lake Lanier, Atlanta, Georgia, United States - LL-1505 | ecosystem: Environmental > Aquatic > Freshwater > Lake | place: USA: Georgia | collected... | reverse complement strand
GAGCTTGTACTGCTCGCGCGGGAACAGCGGGGTCAAGTTCTCGAACATCACCTTGTGCTTGTTGTCTTCAGGTGCACCGTCGTTGATCTTGTCGAGCTTGTTCAGCGCAAAGTAGCGCTCGCCGTCTTTGGGTGTGCGCACTTCGCCTTCGATCATGTCGCCGGTGTGCAGGTTAAAGCGGCGGATCTGGCTGGGGCTGATGTAGATGTCGTCGGTTGAGGCGGTATAGCTCGAGTCCGGTGCACGCAAAAAGCCAAACCCGTCGGGCAGCACTTCCAGCACACCGTCGGCGACGATGGTCTCGCCGGTTTTGGCACGCTTTTTGATGATGGCGAACATCAGCTCCTGCTTGCGCATGCGGCCGACGTTTTCGATCTCAAGTGCTTCGGCTTGCTTGAGGACTTCAGACACATGCAGTGCCTTGAGTTCGTTTAAGTGCATGGAGTTACCTGCGTGAATGGAACACCTGGAAAGTGGCGTTCAACTGAAAAACTGGGGGGATGGAAGGATGAGCCAGCCGGCGATGGGCTTAAAGAGACTCTAAGCCAGCTTGTCAAGGCCGGTATTCGAACGATCTGAGGGGCTAGACAAGAACGTGAGATGGATTATGACAGGAAAAATCAGGGTTTTGGTGAGGCGGGTCGGGCGATCCGAGCCAGGCCCAACATGATGGCCAAGACCAGTGTCAGGCACTGGCCTTGGCGATACATTTTCAGGCCAGTTGCTGGTCGATGAATTCGGTCAATTGGGCCTTGCTCATGGCGCCGACTTTGGTGGCCGCAAGCTCTCCATCTTTGAAGATCATCAGTGTGGGAATGCCACGGATGCCGAATTTGGCCGGCACGTCACGGTTTTCGTCGACGTTCATCTTGGCAATCTGAAGTTTGCCGTCGTAACCGGCCGCCACTTCGTCGAGAATCGGTGCAATCATCTTGCAGGGGCCACACCATTCTGCCCAGTAGTCCACCAGCACCGGTGTGCTTGATTTCAGGACATCCGCGTCAAATGTGGCGTCGGTGGTGTGTTTGATCAGATCGCTGGCCATGAAGGCTCCTTGAGAAGTAGTTCAAGATACGGCTAAAGTTGATGTCATTGTGGCAGAAAGCAGGCATCATGGCCGGCGCGGCCCCGAACAGATTCTTCAATCAGCTTCATAGATAGCACGGCAATTCAAACCCATGAGCAACCTGCACTTTATTGATAGCAACTGGCGCCGTGTGGTTGGCCTGATTCGTCAGGAGATTGCCGGCCGGGGGCTTCATCCCAGCGCCTGCGTGGTGCTAGTGCCTTATGCGCAGCTGATGCCTCAGGCCCGCCAGGCCTGGGCCGAGCAGGGTGACGCGGCTTTCGTGCCACGATTTGAGACCACCATGAACTGGGCCAACAACCTGCAGATGCCCTTGGCAGGGCCGCTAGTGACTGCACCTGGCGAGCTGACCATGGACACGGCTTGCGACTGGCTGACTGCCGCCGGTTTGCTGGCGCGGGCCGGTTTGGGTGCGCACAAGGAGATGTTGGCGGGCCGGCTGGTCGAGGCCGCCTGGTCGCTGGCGCGGCTGGCGGCGGCCTGGCCGCCCGAGGAGCGCGCGGGCTGGGGTCAAAAGCTGGCGATGCAACTGGCCGCGGGCATGGATTCCCCCTTGTTGAAGCTGGAGTCTGCTGTCGGCCAAATTGCCCTGGCCTGGGCGTCCACCTCGGCGTACCCAACCGATGTGCTTTTTTTGGCCAAAGGCGAGTTGCTGATCGTGCTGGAAGGTTTTCAGGCAGACCCCTTGAGCGATGCACTCAAGTCCCGCTGGGGTGAGCGGGCGCTTTCTTTGCCCTTGCTGGTGCCAGCAACGCCAGGGCAGACTTCGCTGCATGCCGCCAGCGATGCAGAAGACGAAGCGCAGCGTGCTGCGACCTGCGTGCTGGCGCGCCTTAGCCAAGGCTTGAGCCCGGTGGCATTGGTGGCGCAAGACCGCTTACTCACACGCCGCGTGCGCGCCATGTTGGCCAACTTGGGTGTGGCAGTTCGCGACGAGACCGGCTGGAAGCTGTCGACGACCCGTGCTGCGGCGAGCATCATGAGCTTGCTGCGTGCAGCCGCATGGGATGTGTCCTCGGATGCCATGCTGGACTGGCTTAAAAACGCTCCCGCGTTTGACGCCGCCGCCGTGACTTCGGCTGAAAAAGAGCTGCGCAAGGACGGCTTGCGCCAGTGGCGGCAAGTTGGCCCGTCGCAGCCGGCGGCCCAAGAACTGGCCGACGCAATTACGGCTTTGCTTGCGCCCTTTCAGGGCAGCCGCCCGTTGGCGCACTGGCTTCGTGCTTTGCGCAGCGTGCTTGAAAGCGCAGGCCTCTGGGCTGGCATGCTGGGCGACACCGCCGGGCAGGCCAGCATCGATGCTCTGCACCTGCGAGAAGGTCAGGAAAACCTGTTTGAAATAGATTCTGGCGGCTCCGGGGTACGCATGAACTTGCGCGAGTTCAGTGCCTGGGTTAACCAAGTGCTGGAAGCGGCCAGCTTCACACCCGAACATCCACCGCAAGCGCAGGTGGTCATCTTGCCGCTGAGCCAGTTGCTTGGCCGCCCCATGCAGGCTGTGGTGTTCCCAGGTGCCGATGAAGTACGCCTGCCCGTCTCCCCCGAGCCGCCTGGCCAGTGGACAACAGCGCAGCGCCAGCTGCTGGGTTTACCGACTCGAGACACACTCGCACTGGCCGCCCGAGCCGCTTGGGCGCACGCTTTGCAATTCGAGCATGCCGATGTGCTTTGGCGCTGCAGCGAAGGCGGCGAGCGGATCATGCCCAGTGGTTTTGTGCAGGCTTTGCAATTGGCCCCCGGGTCGGGTCTGGCTGCTGACGCCCGCATTCACCGCCCGCTCCTGGCCCAGATTGTTCCCATGCCCGCACCGTCAGGCCAGGCGCTGCCGCTGGTCCGCTTGTCGGCCAGTGCATATGAGGATTTGCGGCGCTGTCCCTACCGCTTTTTTGCCATGCGCCAACTGAATCTGCAGCCCATCGATGAGCTCGAAGGCGAGTTGAGCAAGCGCGATTTCGGCAACTGGCTGCACGCATTATTGCGACATTTTCATGTGGCGCTGCTGGCTGCGCCCACCCCCGATTTGCCGGGCCGCCAGCGTCTAATCGACGCGGCCGCAGCCCGGGCTACGCTCGAACTCGGTTTGGCTGACAGTGAGTTTTTACCCTTTGCCGCGGCTTGGCCCAAGGTGCGCGAAGGCTACCTTTCCTGGCTGAGCGAGCACGAAGCCGGTGGCATCAACTTCAGCGAAGCGGAGCAATGGAAAGAAATGCCGCTGGGCGAGCTCACCCTGATCGGTAAAGTAGACCGCATCGACCACCTGCCAGACGGCAGGGCGCTGGTGATGGACTACAAAAGCGAGTCGCGCGCTGTGACTGCAGACCGGATCAAAATACCGCAGGAAGACACGCAATTGCCTTTTTATGCCGCGCTGTTGAGTGACGACGAGCTGTGCGCCAGTTACGTCAATCTGGGTGAAAAAGAGCCCACCCGCAGCTACCCCCAGCCAGACATCGTGAGCCTGCGCGACCAGTTGATTGAGAGCATCCAGGCCGACATGCGCCGCATCGCCGAAGGCGCGCCCATGCCGGCGATGGGCGAAGGCAAGGCCTGCGAATACTGTGAAGCCCGTGGCCTGTGCAGGCGCGATTTCAGGGTGGCCGCATGAAATCCCAGGCCGCTTACGAATGCAACGGCACGCTGATCGCGCCTGATGCCTTTTACGCTATCGCCTGCAACCCCCAGCGCAGCGTGGCGGTGGAAGCCTGCGCCGGCGCCGGCAAGACCTGGATGCTGGTCTCGCGCATGGTGCGTGCCTTACTGGAAGACGCAAACCAAGCCGGCCCTGATGATGCACTGCAGCCCCAGCAAATCTTGGCCATTACTTTCACCAAGCGCGCTGCCGGAGAGATGCGCGAGCGCCTTTATGAATGGCTGGCCGACTTTGCCCGAGCTGACAACGCCACGCTGCTCAACGAGCTGCAAATCCGCGGCGTGCCGGGTTTGAATAACGAAGCTATCGCCCAGCGCCTGACGGCCCAGCTGCAAGGCTTGTATGCGCGCATGCTGGCCAGTAGCCGGTCGGTGCAGATCCGAACTTTCCACGGCTGGTTTGCCGCCTTGCTGCGCAGCGCACCCGTGGCAGTTTTGCAAAACTTATCCTTGCCGGTCAATTACGAACTGCTGGAAGACGACGGCCAAGCGCGGGCGCTGGTGTGGCGGCGTTTTTACCAGGCCTTGCTGGGGGAGCCGCCCCAAAAAACCGACTTTGAAGCTGTGGTCATGGCCTGGGGTCGTTCAAAAACCGAAAAAGCCTTGCAAGCGGCGCTGGTTAAACGCGTGGAGTTTGGCCTGGCCGATGCCGTCGGGCTGGTCGACGTTTCGGTCCAGCCTTTTGGCCAGCAATACCCTGAGTTCGCCCATTGGCAGCATCCGCACGAAGCGCTGACCAGCGGCCCGAGTCGCCAGTTGCTGTTGGACGCCGCCAGGGCCCTTGGCCGTGCCAGGGCACCGACTTTTGTGGCCAAGGGGGTCGAGTTGGAGCGCGCCGTGACGGAAGGTGATGTCAATGCAGTTTTCCCCGCTTTGCTCACTGCCGCAGGCCAGCCCCGCCAGTTCAATGAAACCATCGTGGACATCGCACTGGTGCGGCAAGCACAAGTCATGGTGCTGCAGGTGGCGGCCGTGTGTCATCAGCATGAAGCCTGGCTGCACCAGTTGCGCATGGCACGGCTGGCGCGCCTGTTGATCAGTGAGTTCACCGCCCTGAAGCGCGAACGCGGCTGGATAGACATGAACGATGTTGAGCGCGCGGCCCTGGTCATGCTGGGTGACCCAGTGTTGTCAGGCTGGGTGCAGGAAAGACTGGACGCACGCGTACGGCACCTCTTGATTGACGAGTTCCAGGACACCAACCCCCTGCAATGGCAGGCCTTGTCGGCGTGGCTGGGCAGTTATGGCGGCGCCGGCCGGGCGCCCAGCGTGTTCATCGTGGGCGACCCCAAGCAAAGCATTTACCGTTTTCGTCGTGCCGAGCCGCAGGTGTTCCGGGCGGCGCAGAATTTTGTGCGCCAAGGTCTGGCGGGCGATTTGCTCAGCTGTGACCATACAAGGCGTAATGCGCAAGCTGTCATCAGCACCGTCAACGCTGCCATGCGGAAAGCGGCGGAAGATGACGGCTACGAAGGCTTTCGCGAACACAGCAGTGACTCGACCGACATCGGCGCGGTCGGGCGTTTGCCGGCCATTTCTCGTGCCACAAAAGATGAAAAACAATCAACGCAGCCTGACAGTCCGCTGCTCTGGCGCGACAGTCTCTTGCAACCGCGAGAAGTGCTTGAAGAAACCCTGCGCACGCTCGAGGCGCGTCAGGCAGCCGCCTGGATTGCACTGCAACTGACACCCGGCTCGGGCTCACATGGCACACCTTCGCTCAAGCCTGCTCAGGTAATGGTGCTGTCCCGCAAGCGGGCTGGTTTGTTGCCACTTCAGCAAGAGCTTCGCATGCTCGGCATTCCTGCCCAGATCGGTGAAAAAATCGCCCTGATTGATTGTTGTGAAGTGCAGGACATCACCGCCTTGCTCGACGTACTGGTGTCACCTCAGCATGATTTATCCCTGGCGCGGGTGCTGCGTTCGCCGTTGTTTGGTGTGAAGGATGCGGCGCTGGTGCAGCTGGCGCTGGCTCAGCGCAGGCTTTCTCAACCCTGGTACGACTTGCTGCAAACGGATGCCAGCGAGCCCTTGGATGAATTGCGTGTGGCTGATGCTCATTGTCTGCAAGGCGTGGCCGTGCAACTGGCGCGCTGGCGCCTTTGGCTGGACACTCTGCCGCCACATGATGCGCTGCAGGCTGTGTATGACGACGGCGATGTGCTGGCCCGTTTTGCCGCTGCAGCACCGGCGGCTCATCGTGATGCGGTGCTGGCTAATTTACGGGCGCTGCTGGCGGTTGCGCTGCAAATCGACGGCGGGCGTTACACCACGCCCTATGCCTTGGTACGGGCGCTCAGGGCCGGTGGTGTTTTGGCGCCGGCCACTGCCAGTGCAGACGCGGTGCGGCTCTTGACCATTCATGGCGCCAAGGGTCTCGAAGCCGAGGCTGTGCTGCTGCTGGACACAGACACACCGCAGCGCAACGCCGAGAGCATGGGTGTGCTGCTGGATTGGCCTGGCGAAGCTGCAATGCCTCAACGCTTTGTGTTTTTGGTCAGTGAAAGTAATCCGCCGGCCTGTTGCGTTCAGACGCTGGAGGCCGAAAAAATCGCCCGTCAGCGTGAAGAACTCAACGCCTTGTATGTGGCGCTCACCAGAGCCCGTAAAACCCTGGTGATGTCCTCCATTGAGGCCCACCGCAGCGCCCCCGACAGCTGGTGGCAGCGCTTGCACGCATTGGCGGTCGAATGGCCGGCGCCCACAGCGCCAGCCAGCGCAACCGCACCGAATGAGCTCTCTGATGAGGTCTTTGATTTACTGAGCCTGCCGCCGGCAGTTGTTTTGCCGCCTGCTGCGGCCCGGCCTGCAGCAGACTCTGCGGCGTCGCGCACCGGTCAGGCCATGCACCGCTTGCTGGAGTGGGGTGCCTTGTCGGCCCTGCATGTGAAGGCCATCACGCGCGAGTTTCGGCTCGACGCTGTTCAAGCTCAAGCAGCATTGAGCGGCGCGCAGCGCATTTTGGCCGGCGAGGGCGCTTGGGCTTGGGACCCCGCGGTAGTTAACTGGCAGGGCAATGAGGTCGAGATGGCTTACCAAGGGCAAAGCATGCGGCTTGACCGCCTGGTGCGACGTTGCGATGCCGGGCATGAAGGCCACTGGTGGGTGCTGGACTACAAGTCCAATGCCGCGCCCCAAGATCTGCCTGAGTTGCGCCAGCAAATGCAGCTGTACCTCGATGCGGTGCAGGCGGTCTACCCCGGGCAAACTGTGAGGGCGGCATTTCTCACTGCCCAGGGGCGTCTGCTCGAAGTGGATTGAAATTACCGGCCTGCAATAATTAGGCTTTGCTGCCGGTGCTGCGCTTTAGGTCGGCCAGCGCGCTAGAACGGACTTTTTCTTGAGCCACATCCCTATGTCTGCAACTTCGGCCGGCGCCGCATCCACGGCGACTGCCCGCCGTGTTGCGGTCATCGGCGGCGGTCCGGCCGGCCTGATGGCTGCCGAGGTTTTGTCACAGGCCGCGGACACCCTGAGCGTGCATGTCTTTGATGCCATGCCTTCTGTGGGGCGTAAGTTTTTGTTGGCCGGCAAGGGCGGACTTAACCTGACCCACGCTGAACCTGCCGCCAGCTTCAACACACGCTACGCCGAAGCCGCCAGCGCGCTGGCGCCCATGCTCAGCGCTTTTGGCGCTGCCGAATTGCGTCAATGGGCTCATGAGCTGGGTGTCGAAACATTTGTGGGCAGTTCCGGGCGGGTGTTCCCCAAAGACATGAAGGCTGCGCCCTTGCTGCGCCACTGGTTGCACCGTTTGCGTGCAGCAGGCGTGCAGTTCACAATGCGCCACCGCTGGACCGGCTGGACCGACCGCGGTGCGCTGCGTTTTGCCAGCCCGGGCGGCGAGTTGCTCGTACAGGCCGACGCCGTCGTGCTGGCTTTGGGTGGCGGCAGCTGGTCGCGTCTGGGTTCAGACGGTGCATGGGTGCCATGGCTGCAGCAACAAGGCGTGTCGGTGGCGCCCTTGCTGCCGTCCAATTGCGGCTTTGATGTGGCGGGCTGGTCAACGCACTTCAGCAGCCGTTTTGCCGGCCAACCCTTCAAGTCGGTGGCCATCGCCTTGACCGATTCATTGGGGCGCGAATTTACGCGTCGTGGCGAATTTGTAGCCACCGCGACCGGCTTAGAAGGCAGCCTGATTTACGCCGCTTCAAGTTGGCTTCGCGAGGAAATTACACGCAGTGGCCGCGCAACCCTAAAACTGGACCTGCTGCCCGACAAGTCGGCTGCGCAGGTCTTGGCCGAGGTAAGTCATCCACGCGGATCACGCTCTTTGTCCAGCCACCTTAAAAGCCGGCTGGGCCTGGAGGGCATCAAGGCCGCCATCTTGCATGAGTTGCTCGACAAAAGCGTCATGGCCGACGCTGCCAGTTTGGCTGTGGCCATCAAGGCCTTGCCTGTCACGTTGGTGCGCGCACGGCCGCTGGACGAAGCGATCAGTAGCGCCGGCGGTGTACGCTTTTCAGACCTGTCGACAGACCTGCAACTTCAGGGCCTAGCGACGGTGCAAGCCGTTTTTTGTGCTGGTGAAATGCTCGACTGGGAAGCGCCCACCGGTGGCTACCTCATGACCGCTTGCATGGCCAGCGGCCGGCGGGCCGGGCAGGGCGTGTTGCGCCATCTCGGTTTATTGTCAGCCGCCTGATTTTTTTCATCGTATTCATTTCAACCGAAAGAGAGCCACACCATGATCGTTCGATTTCACATTGACCAGTTTGAAGCCGGCCGCTTTGACTACCGGGTAAGCCACGAAGGCGAGGACCTTTACGCTGACGCTGGTCTGGCCAGTGTTGAAGAATGTATTTCTGCCGCCGTCGATGGTTTGGGGCAGGACGCGATGGGCGCCGAGATCGCTTACAAGAACATCATCAGCGGCACCTACCCACTGGCTTCGCTGGCCTTGATGAGCGCGCAAATCGCTCAACACGCCGAAAACTCGACTGCGGCCATTGAAGAGTTGCTGCGCCAGCCGCTGGGTCGCTGAGCGCAGTTCTCGGTTAAAGTCCAAAGGACTCTGAAGAAAAAGGTGACGAGCCTCGCCCCGGCACTGGCTCCACAGTTAGGGCTGCTTGGTTCCCCACCTGACCCGGTTGGCCGCTTCACCATGCGGGAAGGCCCGTCGAGGATGATTGTAGTGGACGCCGCCTTGCTATATGCATAGCCTGGCTCTTGAGATGCGGATCCTAAGCTGCACTTTAGAATGAGCCCATGTCTTACCTTGTACTTGCCCGCAAATACCGTCCCAAGAACTTTTCGGAGATGGTCGGGCAGTCGCATGTCGTGCAGGCGCTGAGCAATGCCCTGAGCGCGCAGCGCTTGCACCACGCTTATTTGTTCACCGGTACGCGCGGGGTTGGCAAGACCACGGTGTCGCGGATTCTGGCCAAGTCGCTGAACTGCACTGGTGCTGACGGGCAGGGCGACATCACCGCCACGCCCTGCGGCGTTTGCCAGGCTTGCATGGACATCGACAGCGGCCGTTTTGTCGACTACACCGAGCTGGACGCCGCTTCCAACCGGGGTGTTGATGAAATTGCGCAGTTGCTCGAGCAAGCTGTTTACAAGCCGGTGATTGGACGCTTTAAGGTCTTCATGATCGACGAGGTTCACATGCTCACGAACACGGCGTTCAATGCCATGCTCAAGACCTTGGAAGAGCCGCCGGCCTACCTCAAGTTTGTGCTGGCCACCACCGACCCCCAGAAGGTCCCTGCGACCGTGCTTTCGCGTTGCCTGCAATTCAATTTGCGACCGATGGCGCCTGAAACTATTTTGGAGCATCTGGTGCAGGTGCTTGCCGCCGAAAGCGTGCCGGCCGAGCCACAAGCGCTGCGCCTGTTGGCCCGTGCGGCGCGTGGTTCGATGCGAGACGCGCTGTCCCTCACAGACCAGGCGATTGCCTTCGGGTCTGGCTCGCTGGCAGAAACCGGCGTGCGGCAGATGCTGGGCAGCGTAGACCGCAGCTATGTGTACCAGCTGCTTGATGCGCTGGCCAGGGGCGACGGTAAAAGCATTGTTGAACTTTGTGAGGTGTTGCGCCTCAACGGATTCAGTGCCGCCTCTACCCTGGAAGAAATGACTTCGGTCTTGCAACGTATGGCGGTGCTCCAGGCCGTGCCGGATGCTGGTGCCGCTGACGATGCCAGCGACCCTGACATCGCCGAAACGGCGCGCCTGGCGCAAGGCTTGCCGGCAGATGAAACTCAACTGCTGTACAGCCTGTGCCTGCATGGCCGCGGCGAGTTGGGCTTGGCGCCGGACGAGTACGCCGCGCTGACCATGGTGCTGCTGCGCTTGCTGCCTTTCAAGCGTCCTGGCGCCGCCATCTTGCCCGTGGCCAGCGCTGCGCAGGTTTTGCAAACTGCACCTGCGGGGGGTGCCGCCGAGCCCCCAAAAAAGCCTGAATCGCCTGCGCCGGTCCCTGCGCTTGCTTTGCCTGTACAAGCCACGGCGCTTGGGGCTTTGTGGGCCGAGTGCGTCCAGTCCTTGGTGGCGGGCGAGCATGTCTCGGGTCTGGTCCGTGAATTGGCGCTGCAGTCTGAGTTGCAGTCTCTAGACAGCGGTACATGGCGCTTGCGGGTCGAGAGTCCTTCGCTCAACCAGGGCGACGCTTGCCAGGCCCTTTTACTGGCCTTACAAAGCCTGCCTGCCTCGACGAATCATCAAAGGGCAGAGCGTTTGCAAGTGGAGATAGGCGCCGCAACAGACACACCTGCACGCCGTCAGGCTACGGCCATGGCACAGCGCCAGCAGGAGGCCGAAGAGATCATTGAGCACGACCCCTTGGTGCAAGACATGGTGCGCAACTGGGGTGCGCGCATTGTGCCCGGCAGTGTGCGTATGCAAGCTCCCGCCGCAGTGACTCCGCAGGCCAAGCCGATATGATTAAGCTACTTTTCCCAGCATCGATTTAAAGGAACCCAGACATGTTCAACAAGGGACAACTCGCCGGCCTCATGAAGCAGGCGCAAGCCATGCAAGACAATCTTAAAAAGGCACAGGACGAGCTGGCTTTCATTGAGGTCACGGCCGATGCCGGTGCCGGACTGGTCAAGGTCACCATGACCTGCAAGCACGACGTCAAGCGCATTGAGATCGACCCCAGCTTGCTGGTGGCTGAAGACAAGGACATGCTCGAAGACTTGGTAGCGGCCGCATTCAATGCCGCCGTGCGCAAGGCTGAAGAGCTGAGCCAGGAAAAACTCGGCAAGATCACCGCCGGCATGCCCGGCTTGCCCGGTGGCATGAAGCTGCCCTTTTGATGCCACCGCCCCTGCGTGCTGAGCGGGGTATGCCCTGATGGCCGATTCAAATGCCCTTGAAGGATTGACCGAGGCGCTGCGCCGTTTGCCCGGTGTGGGTGTCAAGTCGGCGGCCCGCATGGCTTTTCATCTGCTGCAAAACGACAAGCCCGGGGCGATGCAAATTGCCAAGGCCATTGAGCATGCAGTTCTCAGCGTCAAGCACTGTGCCCTCTGCAACACGCTGACAGAGCAGGAGGTTTGCAATACCTGCAAAAATCCGCAGCGCGACCGCAGCAAACTCTGCGTTGTTGAAACCCCGGCTGACCAAGCCGCACTCGAGCGCACGCTGGCGTACCAAGGTTTGTATTACGTATTGATGGGCAAGCTGAGCCCGCTGGATGGCGTCGGGCCGCATGATATCGGTCTGCAAACCCTGTTTGACCGCGTGTTGCCGCGCAACACGCAAGGTGAGCACCTGCCTGCCGGGGAGTGCGAAGTCAAAGAGGTGATTCTGGCCACCAACTTTACAGCTGAAGGTGAGGCCACGGCGCATGTGATTTCACAGGCTCTCAAAAGCCGTGGCATACAGGTCACCCGGCTGGCGCGTGGCGTGCCGGTAGGCAGCGAGCTGGAGTATGTTGACCTGGGCACCATTGCCCATGCCCTTGTAGATCGCCGTTGAGTACCCCCTGCCGTGGCGATTTTTGATGCTTGTAAGTACTGCTTAAATAAACAAAATTGAAGGACTATTGATATGGCGACTGGATTGACGATTTCTTTTGGTTGTATCTTGGTGATGGCTCTGTTGCCGGTGATGTGTGCTGGCATGGCCAAGTCCGGCATGATGGGAAAGCCGCGCAAAGACGGTGGTTACGACAATGACAACCCCCGCAAGTGGCTGTCAAACCAAACCGATTGGCGGGCGCGCGCTAACAACGCTCAAGCCAATACTTTCGAGGCGCTCCCTTTCTTTTTTGCGGCAGTCATCATTGCCCACTTACTGCAGGCGCCGCAGTGGCGCATTGATGCGCTGGCCCTGGTGTTTGTGGGTCTGCGCATCGTGTATGTGGCGGCCTATGTGAAGAATTTGGCTAATTTGCGTAGTTTGGTTTGGGTACTGGCCCTGCTGGCCAACATCGGTCTCTTGTTCGCTGGGATGGCCTGATCCCGTCGCCACCAGTTAGCCGACCAGGCCGGCTTGAGTGAAAACCCGCACGGGATGTTCCTGATGCGGTTTTTTTCTGGGCTGATTAAGCTTGGTATCAATGCTAATTTGTTCAAAAATTTTGCGTCTGACGCAAACAACGGCCCTCTCCCGTCGAGAATTTGGCCAAGCCGGATTGCTGGCCGCCGCTGGCCTGGCGATGCCGGTGTTGCAGGCTCAGACCAAGCCCGAGAAAGCGCGCCTGGTGCTGGCCGTCGGCGGAAAGTCGGCCCTCCACCACCTGCCCCTGACGATTGCTGAGCAATTGGGTTACTTCAGGGCCGAAGGCCTGGAGCTGGAGATCAGCGATGTTCAGACAAGTCTGCGCGCAACCCAGGCGGTGAGCAGCGGCGCCGCCCAAGTGTGCGCCAGCGCCTTTGAGCAAGTGCTCGGTCTGCAGGCTAAAAACCAATGGTTTCAGGCCTTTGTGGTGCAGGCTCGTACGCCACAAATCGCTTTTGGTGTTTCCACACGCAGCATGCCCAACTACAAAACACCCGCTGATCTCAAAGACAAAAAAATTGGCATTGTGCAAACCGAGGCGGCCTCGTACATGGTGGTGAATTGGGTGCTGGCCCGCGCCAGACTGAGCACCAATGAGGTGAACTTACTCGAGTTTTCCGGCACAGCGTCAGCATTGGCCGCATTGCGCTCCGGCCAAATAGACGCTATCAGCTACGTCGACCCCGTGATGACCATGCTCGAGCAAAAGGGCGATATCAAAATCGTTGCTGATACACGCACGCTCAAGGGCGCCACCGAAGTGTTTGGCGGTGCCATGCCCTCGGCCAGCCTTTTTGCGCCCATTGAGTTCATCCAGAAAAACCCCAACACCTGCCAGGCCCTTACCAATGCCATCGTGCATGCTTTGAAGTGGCTTCAAACGGCGGGCCCTGGTGACATCATCAAAACAGTGCCTGACGCTTATTTGCTGGGTGATCGCGCTTTGTACCTGGCGTGTTTTGAGCAGTTGCGAGAGTCGATCTCGCCTGACGGCCTGATGCCAGACGACGCTGCCCGCACCGCCTTACGGGCGTTAGTGAGTTTCAACCCATCCATTCAGGGTGGCAAGATCGACCTGTCCCGCACTTACAGCAATGAATTTGCCCGACGCGCCAAGGGGCGTTTCAAGGCTTGATGGCCGTCACTTTGGGGGAATTCGTTTTTTTGCCAGACTGAGGGTTGCTTTTACTTTTGCCTTTGACGGCATTTTTACCCTTGCCGGACGACTTGCTGCCAGCCGCTTTCACGGGCATGTAAATCACCACAGACTGTCCCGGCTTGAGGGCGCTGTTGGCAGCGACGCTGTTCCAGTCCGCCACATCCTGGGCGCTGATTCGGTAACGTTGGGCCAGGCTGGTAACGGTGTCACCTTTGCGCGCTTTGACTGTCGAGCGACGGGTCACTGTTTCCGGCGACAAACTCATGTGGCCGTTTTCGGCCACTTGGCTGGTCACGTCTTTGTCGACTTTGGCCGAGCGTGGCACCAACAGCGTAGAGCCCGCCTTGATGAGCATGCGCGAGGGAATATTGTTGACGCTGCGCAATTCGTTCTCGTTCATGCCGCTTCGGCGCGCAGCCTCTGCTGAGGACATGGTTTTGGGTACGCTCCAGGTGGTCCAGCTGGCGTACTGGCCCAAGGTGTAGGCCTCGAAGTTCCGAACAAAGACTTTGGCGTTGTCCCAGGGCAGCAGGATCTGCGGCGTGCCTGCCGCCAAAATAACAGGGCGGTTGGCGGCCGGGTTCAGGGCTTTGAAATCTTCCAGCTGCACGTCGGCCAGCTTAGCAGCCAGCGTGACATCGATGTCGCGTGTCAGTCTGACCTCTTGAAAGTAAGGATGGTTTTCGATCAAGGGCAATTCGGCTTGAAAAGCCTCAGGCTTGGCCACAATATTCTTAACAGCTTGCAGCTTGGGCACGTAAAGACGCGTTTCAGCCGGCATGGTCAGGTCAAGGTAGCTGGTGCCCAGACCTGCTCGTTTGTTGCGCGCAATAGCGCGACCCACATTGCCCTCACCCCAGTTATAAGCTGCCAGTGCCAGATGCCAGTCGCCAAACATGACGTGCAGTTTTTGCAGGTAGTCCAACGCTGCACGGGTCGATGCCAGCACATCGCGCCTGTCGTCGCGAAAGGCATTTTGCTTGAGCTCGAAATAAGTGCCTGTTCGCGGCATGAACTGCCACATGCCTGAGGCCTTGGCGCTGGAGACAGCTTGCGGGTTGAACGCGCTCTCGATGAAGGGCAGCAGTGCCAATTCGGCGGGCATATTGCGCTTTTCAAGCTCTTCAACAATGTGGAAAAGGTATTTTTTTGAGCGCTCCGTCATGCGCTGGATGTAGTCGGGGCGGCTGGCATACCACTGCTCGCGCTCGCTGACCAGTTTGCCATCGAGATCGGGCATGCGAAAACCGCGGCGCATCCTGTCCCACAGTTCGATAGGGGCCTCGATCGAGGCGACGGGCTGCACTGATTCGGTGACAGCCTGCAAGCCGGAACTGGGGGACAAAGTGGGGCCAGCGGGAAGGGCTGGCAGTGCAGGCAGTTCAGGCAGTGCAGGCAGTGCTGGTGGGACTGGTGGGGCTGGCAGTGCTGGCGGTGTGATTATTGCCGCGCTAAGGACCGGCGTAGCGGCGACTTCGGCTTGCTGCACCACGGCCACCGGGGAGTTGATAACAGCCAAGCCTTCTGCGGCTGTCACAGCGCCTGGCGCAGCGCAGCCTGCCAGCAATGCATGGCCAAGCAGCAAGGCAAGGGTGCGCAAAGGAAGGCATGCGAAAAGATCAGCGCTTCTAGGCGGCTGAGCCGCTGTAGGTGCCGGGTGAAAGTCAATAACGTTCATAGATCTCAAGGTGGATGCACCCGCAGCGGGCCGCACAGCAAAAGAAAGAAGTATCCAGGCTAAAGAGCCGGGCTACTGCGGCAGGCAAAAGGACGTGACCGACGGGTTGACTAGAATCAAAAATCTGGGTTCGGCGTAAAAACTCCACCCTGTCTGAAAAAAATCCATTGTCTGGTCTTGATGAGCTTGCAAATTATAGGTTTGACTGACTGGCTGAAAACCCCCCCTGGCGAATACTTGCTGGCTTGGGAGCGTGAGCGCTTTGACTTGGCGCTCAGCGATGTCTTCGGCTACCACGCTCTTCAGCTTGGGTTGCCTGAAATAGATGCGTTGCGCGCTAACCGCATGCCTCACCAATGGGTGGCTTTAGATACACCCGTTAATACGTCCACACCCGAATCTGTGCGTCAGGTGGCGCTCTTCACGCATTCTGTGGCATTGCCTTTTGCAGCCAACAGCTTGGACCTGGTGGTTTTGCCGCACACCCTCGAGCTCAGCCTGGACCCGCATGCCACCTTGCGAGAAGTTGAGCGCGTGCTGGTTCCGGAGGGTCGGGTTGTGATCAGCGGCCTCAACCCCGCCAGTCTTTGGGGCCTGCGCCAGCAGCGGGCGCGTATGTTTCGCCGGTTCGGCGTGGGTGAGTTGTTTTTGCCGCAGGCGGCTGAGCCCATCGGCCACTGGCGTTTGCGCGACTGGCTGCGTTTGCTGAGTTTTGAGCTTGAATCTGCGCAATTTGGCTGCTACCGCCCGGCCCTTGAAAGTGCGCGGTGGTTAGGGCATTTTCGTTGGATGGACGCTGCGGGCGCGCGTTGGTGGCCGATTTTTGGCGCGGCTTATTTCCTGGTGGCCACCAAGCGTGTGCGCGGCACGCGTTTGCTGGAGCCTGGCTGGAAAACCCGCAGCCCGCGGGCATCTGCGCCCGCTGCAATTGCCAACCGCCGCCCGACCAGCTCAAAAAGCGCTTCTCCTTCAGCCTCATAGGCTGCATATTGCCCTGCCAACCCATTGACCTTGTTATGAACGAAGTTCCAAATACCTCCTCACCGGTAGTGATCTATACCGATGGCGCCTGCAAAGGCAACCCCGGCCCCGGCGGCTGGGGAGCGCTGCTCAACTCCGGCGGCACCAGCAAAGAGATTTTTGGTGGCGAGCTGGGCACGACCAACAACCGCATGGAGATCATGGCCGTGATCGAGGCCTTGTCAGCCTTGAAACGGCCCTGTCACGTCACTTTGCACCTGGACAGCGAATATGTCCTCAAGGGCATCACAGAATGGATCCACGGATGGAAGGCCCGTGGCTGGCGCACGGCGGCCAAGGCCCCCGTGAAAAACGTTGATCTTTGGCAACGTTTGGACGCCGTAGTGAGCACCAGCGGACATCAAATTGACTGGCGCTGGGTGCGCGGCCACGCCGGGGATCCTGGCAACGAGCGGGCGGACGCCCTGGCCAATAAAGGTGTCGAAATGGCCTTGGCCAATAGGCGCACTGACCAGTTGGGCTGATCAGATTCGGATTTAGGGCGTTTTCAGGGTGCCGCCAGCAAATATTGTCAAAGGGGTAAGTAAATTAGTTTTTAGGGCTAATTTGTGGGTTTTCCACATCGCAAAACCCTGTTTGCCCTGTTACATTGCGCATTGAATTCTTACTTACAACATCGCGGAGCGCTTGTTTCATGGCTTCTAAAGTTATTTATCCTCTGATCGCGGCATTGGGTATTGCGACCCTGGGTGGGGGCGCTTGGTGGTACCAAAACCAGCCTGCTAATGCTCCTGCTGAAGGCCAAAGCGCCTCTGGTGCACCTTCACAGCCAGGCGCAACTGGCGCAGCGCCGGGCGGCGCCGCTGGAGGTGGAGGTGGAGGTGGAGGTGGAGGTGGCGGTGGAGGGGGCAAACCTACCGTGGAAGTGGCTCAGGTAGAGTTGATGAACTTGGTCGATGAAGCCCAGACCGTGGGCTCTTTGCGCTCGCGACAGGGTGTGGTTTTGCGCCCTGAAGTCAGCGGGCGCATCACACAGCTCAATTTCCGCGATGGTGACCGCGTCAAAAAAGGCCAGCTGCTGGTCCAGTTCGACGACCAGTTGCCCGCCGCTCAGGTGCAGCAGGCCCAGGCGGAGCTCAATATCGCCAAAGCCAATAACACGCGCAATGCCGAGCTTGTGGCGCAAAATTTCATCAGCCGCCGCACCCTGGACGAGAGCGCTGCTGCCCAGCAAGTCGCCGAAGCCAAACTTGCCCTGGCCCGCGCCACAGAATCCCGCCTGAAGATCATTGCACCCTTTGACGGCCTGGCCGGCATTCGCTCCGTCAACGTGGGTGATTACCTCAAAGACGGCGCTGACATCGTCAACCTCGAAGACATGGATGCTATTTTTGTTGACTATCGCTTGCCTGAGCGTTTTCAGACCAAAATCCGCCGTGGGCAGTCCTCTGTGGTCGAGCTAGACGCTTTGCCAGGGCGCAAATTTGCAGCCATTGTTCTGGCCATTGACCCTCTGATTGACGCCAACGGCCGCTCCGTCGGTGTGCGTGCTTGCATTGACAACCGGCGGCTGCAATTGCGCCCTGGCATGTTCGCGCGTGTCAACGCGGTCTTTGGCCAACGTGACAGTGCCCGCGTGATTCCTGAAGAGGCCATCGTGCCGCAGGGTGGCAAACAGTTTGTGATCAAAGTGGTTAACGGCTCAACGCCTAACAGCCGCGTTACCCAGCGAGCTGAGGTCAAGATTGGCTTGCGCAGCCCGGGCAAGGTTGAGGTGCTCGAAGGCTTGGAGCCTGGTGAAACGGTGGTCACTGCCGGTCAGCAGCGTTTGCAGCGTGACGGCACAGAGGTCCGGGTGATCGATCTGGCTCCCGCCGCCCCTGCGCAGCCCCCCTCAGCCTCAGCCGCAGGTGCGCCAGGGCCTGATGCCGGTGGGAAACCTGCTGCTGCCGGCGGAAAACCTGCCGCCAAAGGCACTTCTAACGCCGGTGCCAAGGCGGGTAACAGCAAAGCAGCTGTCGCTTTAGCGCCGCTGGTGGGCCCGGACCCTTGCCTGGCGGGTGTGGACGATGCCGCGCCGAGCGGTGGTGGCGCTCGACCTTCTGCCGCGCCGACCCGCAAGCCCGTTTCTCAATCCAGCCCTGAGGCGCTGAGCACACTGGCGCCAGCCTGAATTTTCAAGTCCTAACCGGGAATATCGACCATGCAAATAGCCGAAGTATCCATACGTCGCCCGGTCTTTGCGACCGTGCTGTCACTGCTGATCGTATTGATTGGTGCAGTCTGTTTTAACCAACTCACCGTGCGCGAGTACCCGAAGATCGACGTCCCAGTGGTCACCGTCAGCGTGCGTTATCTGGGCGCTTCTGCTGAAGTGATCGAGTCTCAGGTAACCAAACCCCTGGAAGACTCGATTGCCGGCATTGACGGTGTGGATGTGATCACCTCTACCAGCCGCGCCGACCAGGGCCAGATCAGTGTGCGCTTCCGGCTTGAAAAAGACTCCGATTCGGCCGCTGCTGAAGTGCGTGACCGCACCTCGCGCGTTCGCAATCGCTTGCCGCAGGCTATTGATGAGCCGGTGATCGCCAAGGTGGAGGCTGACGCCTTTCCCGTGATTCAACTGGCCTTTTCAAGTGATTCTCTGACGCCGCTGCAAATCAACGACCTAATCAATAACATCGTCAAGCCGCGTTTGCAGACCGTCACCGGCGTGGCGGATGTGCGCATTTTCGGGGAGCGCAAGTACGCCATGCGGGTCTGGCTGGACACGGACCGGCTGGCCGGCTACAAGCTCACCACGCAGGACGTTGAAGACTCTATCCGCCGCAGCAACCTGGAGTTACCGGCCGGCCGTATTGAGTCGCAGCAGCGTGAATTCAGCGTGAACGCGCAGACCAATTTGATTCGGCCCGGACAGTTCGCCGATATCGTCATCAAGACTGTCAATGGTTTTCCGGTCAAGATTCGTGACGTGGCCCGGGTTCAGGAGGGCCCTGCCGACGAGCGTTCCGCCGTTCGTTTGAACGGTCGCTCGGCCGTAGCTGTGGGCGTGATTCGACAGGCCACTGCCAACCCGCTGGATTTGTCGCAGGGTGTGCGCGACGCTATACCCAAGCTCAAGAACGACCTGCCGGCTGACATGATGATTGACGTGGCCAACGACAACTCGACCTTTATTGACCGCTCCATCAAGAACGTTTACACCACGATTCTGGAAGCTGTGCTGTTGGTGGCCCTGGTGATCTTCGTCTTTTTACGCACGCTGCGCGCATCCATCATTCCGATCATCACCATCCCGGTGAGTCTGTTGGGCACTTTTGCTTTGATGTCGCTGGCCGGTTTTTCCATCAACACGCTCACCTTGCTGGCTCTGGTGCTGGCCATCGGGCTGGTGGTGGATGACGCGATCGTCATGCTTGAAAATATTTTCCGGCACATTGAAGAGGGCATGGACCCTTTTTCTGCCGGCATCAAAGGTGCCCGTGAAATCGGTTTTGCGATTGTCACCATGACGGCGACCTTGGTGGCCGTTTATGCCCCGCTGGCCTTCACCCCCGGCCGAACCGGCCGCTTGTTCATTGAATTTGCATTGGCCTTGGCTGGCGCGGTGGTGGTGTCTGGCTTTGTCGCTTTGACGCTGACACCCATGATGTGCACAAAGTTTTTGCGTCACAACCCCAAACCCAATTTGTTTGATCGCTCGATGGAGCGCTTGCTGACATCTGTTTCCAACGGATATGGCAATGCGCTGCGCTGGATTGTCACGCGACGCTACCAGCCCGGTCCGAACGCAGGACTCGGCGGCATGCTCATCTCTTGGGTGCTGCAGGCGCGCTGGCTGGTTTTGATCGTTATGGGCTTGATTGCCGCTGCGATCACCCTGATCGCGCCGACCGTTAAGCAAGAGTTGTCGCCCATGGAAGACCGTGGCGTGATCCTGGCCAACGTCAATTCGCCCGACGGTTCCACCCTGGCGTACACCGATCGCTACGCCCGAGCGATGGAGAAAATGGGTCAGCCCTTCAAAGAGTTTGACCGGATTTTTGTCAGCTCCGGCAGTCCTACGGTGGCGCAGGCCACGATGATTTTCCGCACTGTGGATTGGGAAGACCGTAAGCGTTCCACCATGGAGATTGCACGCGAGTTGCAGCCTAAATTTGCTTCACTAGCGGGCATCAATGCTTTTCCGATCACGCCGCCTTCCTTGGGTCAGGGTTTTCGGGAGCGGCCTATCAACTTCGTGATCCAGACTTCTGACAGCTACCAAAACCTCAACTCGGCAGTGCGCCAGATGCTGGACGAGATCGCTAAAAATCCGGGCATCGTTTCGCCGGACGTCGATTTGCGTTTGAACAAACCAGAGCTTCGCATTGACATTGATCGCGCCAAAGCTTCTGAACTGGGCGTTAACGTCGATGTGGTGGCCAGGGCTATTGAAACATTGCTGGGCGGGCGCAACGTGACACGCTACAAGCGTGACGCCGAACAGTTTGATGTGATCGTGCAGACACAGGCCAGCAACCGCAACACACCCGATGACATTGAGCGTATTTATGTGCGTGGACGCAATGACACCATGATCCCGCTGGGCGCCCTGGTCAAGGTGCGTGAAACCGTTTCGCCTCGTGAGCTCAACCACTTCGGTCAGCGCCGTTCGGCCACCATCACGGCCAATCTGGCGGGCGATTATTCATTGGGTGAAGCATTGGGCTTTTTAGATAAGACGGCCGCCAAGGTACTCAAAAGCGGCTACACCACTGAGCTCAACGGTACGTCGCGCGAGTTCAAAAAATCCCAAGGTGCTTTGATCATTGTTTTCGGCCTGGCGCTGGTGTTTATTTTCCTGGTGCTTGCGGCCCAGTTTGAGAGCTTCGTTGACCCGCTGGTGATCTTGCTGTCGGTGCCGCTGTCCATGATTGGCGCCTTGCTTGCGCTCAAGTGGAGCGGCGGCTCCCTCAATGTGTATTCGCAGATCGGCTTGATCACTCTGGTCGGGCTGATCACCAAGCACGGCATTTTGATTGTCGAGTTCACCAACCAGCTACGCGGTCAGGGCATGAACATGATTGATGCCGTCGTCAAAGCTGCGTCTCAGCGCCTTCGTCCCATCATGATGACGACCGGTGCCATGGTGCTGGGTGCCTTGCCGCTGGCGCTGGCCACAGGCGCCGGGTCTGAATCCCGTATGCAAATCGGTTGGGTGATTGTGGGGGGCATGTCGCTGGGCACTGTGCTGACCGTTTTTGTGGTGCCTACCATGTACACCCTTTTTGCGCGCAAGAAGGTACCGGGCGCCAGTAAGCGTGAGGCACATCAGGGCCCGGTAGCTGGCGAGCATGGCCATGGCATGGCGCCCGAGATCATCGCCAAGTAAATTCTGGCATTGTGAGCTGGCGGCGTTTAAATGGCGCCGTCAAACATCATCACGTCAACCAGGTCGCCCGGTGCGACATGGCCTTGTCCGTGATGCAGAACGATGAGGCCATTGGCCTCGGTCATGGAGCTGAGCACGCCGGAGCCCTGGTTGCCGGTGGTTCTAACCTGCAAGGATCCGTCGCCAGCACTTGAGACCCAGCCTCGTTGGTACTCGGTTCTGCCCGCTTTTTTGCGCAGCGCTTCCTGGCTGTGGGCCTTGAGAAGTGGCGTGGCCTTGTCGGTGCAGCCCATCATTTGCAGCAGCGCAGGCCGCACAAAAGCCAAAAATGTCACCATCACCGCCACCGGGTTGCCGGGTAGGCCAAAAAGCACCGTACCCAGTTCCGCACCTGGGCGGGCCGCGATACGACCCACCGCCATCGGCCTGCCGGGGCGCATGGCAATGCGCCAAAAAGCCACATCACCCAGCTTTTTCATCATGGCTTTGGTGTGGTCGGCCTCGCCAACGCTCACGCCGCCACTGGTGATGATGGCGTCGGCCCGGGCCGACGCCGTACGAAATGCAGCCTCAAGCTCGCCCGGATTGTCTTTGATGACGCCCATGTCAATCACTTCACAGCCTAAGCGCCGTAGCAAACCAAAAACGGTGTAACGGTTGCTGTCGTAGATGGCACCCTCACGGGGCGCTTGACCGAGCGAGAGTATTTCGTCACCGGTTGAAAAGTAGGCCACGCGCAGTGTTCTAAAGCATGGCAGCGTGTCCAAGCCCAGCGACGCAGCCAGACCCAGCCGCGCCGGCGTGATCGTTTGGCCCCGAAGCAAGGCGGGGTGGCCCAAAGCCACATCTTCTCCGCATAAGCGCCGGTTGTCGCCGGCTGCCAGCAGGCCTGGCGCAATCACAATGTGCTCGCTGTTGCCTTCAGCAAAGCTGACCATTTCTTGTGGAACCACGGTGTCAAAGTCAACCGGCATGATGGCACCGGTCATGATCTTGACGCACTCGCCGATGCCGGCCTTGCCTGCCCAGGCTTTGCCTGCAAACGCTGTGCCGACCACCCGCAACTGCAGTGCTTGGCCTGCTTGTAGTTGGCGGCCGTTAAAGGCATAGCCGTCCATGGCTGAGTTGTCATGCGGCGGTACGTTCAGAGGTGAGTTCACATCGTCTGCCAGCACTTTGCCCAGTGCCTCGAACAATGGCAGCGATTGCGATTCGCGTACCGGCGTGACCAGGCGCGCTAAGAAATCGAGTACAGCCTCAGCCGGCAGGGCTTGCGGGTCGTAGCCTTGCAGTTCGGCGGCGATCTGGGCAATGGTTTTCATGGCTTGGCTGCGTTGTTGGCGCTTGGACTTCAGCGCTTTTCAAGCTGGTGCAGCTCGACCAGCGTGTTGGCATTGAAAAATGCCTGGGGGTCATCGCCCGGTAGATCAAAGGGTACCAGCGCGGTCTTGTGCATGGCTGTCCAAGCGTCGATTTTCCGGCCGCCCCCATGTGTGAAACGGACCACGCTTTCCAACATGACTGAACGCATCAGGCAAAACACCGGCTGGGCGCGCAAATGCCCGTCTTCTTCTCGGGCGGCGGCCATGGCGATCTCGGCGTCTTCAGTTTCCAGCGCTGAGACCAGACGGGCCACCAGGTCGAGCGGGAACAAGGGCGTGTCGCATGGCACGGTCACCACAAACGCGGTTTCGGCACGCTCAAGACCGGTCAGAAAACCGGCCAACGGCCCGGCAAAGTCGCCCAGGCTGGCGGCATCCGGCCAAACCGGCACGCCAAAAGATTCGTAAGCGGCCAGGTTGCGGTTGGCATTGATCAGCAATTCGCCCACCTGCGGACTCAGGCGCAACTGGGTGTGCAGCGCCAGTGGCACGCTGTTGAAGTTTTGCAGGCCCTTGTCAGCCCCACCCATGCGGGAGCCGCGGCCACCGGCAAGGATCACGCCGGTAATGTCAGAAAGGTCGATCATGAGGGACAGTCAATAGTCAGGGATGGATACCTGCCTTCGCAGGGATGACGGAAAATGCACATCAACTCAGCCGCCGATATAACTCATCTCAACGCGTTTCAGGCCTTCGCCGGGCGTTGTGTCGGCGGGCAGCGCGGCGCGCAGCTCAGAATAGCGGTCGTCCCTGTTTTGCCAGATTTGCGCGACAGCGCCTGCGATTTGGGCGTCTGAAAATTCACCGCGCAGCAGGGCGCGCAGGTCGTGTCCCTGGCTGGCGAACAGGCATAAAAACAGCTTACCTTCGGTTGACAGGCGGGCTCGATTGCATTCACCGCAAAATGCTTGGGTGACGCTGCTGATCACGCCAACTTCGCCTGCGCCGTCCGCATAGCGCCAACGCCCGGCAGTTTCGCCGGCATAGTTGGGTGCGGTGGCCATCAGCGCAAACTCGGTCTGCAGGCGTTCGATTACCTGCGCCGATGGCAGCACCTCGTCCATACGCCATCCGTTGGTCGCACCTACGTCCATGTATTCGATGAAACGCAGCACAACGCCTGAGTTGCGGAAATGGCGCGCCATGGGAATAATTTGGTCGTCGTTGGTGCCGCGCTTGACCACCATGTTGACCTTGATTGGCGTCAGGCCTGCACGCTGAGCCGCTTCAATGCCTTTGAGCACATCGGCCACCGGAAAGTCCACGTCATTCATGCGCCGGAACACAGCATCGTCCAAGCCGTCAAGGCTGACCGTGATGCGTTGCAGGCCGGCGTCTTTCAGGCTTTGGGCTTTTTTGGCCAGCAGCGATGCATTGGTTGTGAGTGTGATGTCCAAGGGCTGCCCACCCGGCGTCTGGATTTTGGCCAACATCCCGATCAGCACTTCCAGGTGCTTGCGCAGCAGCGGCTCGCCACCCGTCAGGCGGATTTTCTCGACGCCGTGGGCGACAAACACCTTGGCCAGGCGGGTGATTTCTTCAAAGCTCAGCAGCGAGCTTTGCGGCAAAAATGCGTAGTCCTTGTCAAATACCTCGCGCGGCATGCAGTAGCTGCAGCGGAAGTTGCAGCGATCCGTCACGCTGATGCGCAGGTCTCGCAGTGGCCTGGCCAGGGTGTCGGCCAACAGGCCTGTGGGCGCGACCAGTTTGGCAGGAACCAAAGGCACACGGCTGGCGTAGCGAATATCGGCAATGGGAATGATTTTGTCTGTCATGCATGTCTCAATGGACTGAATTTACCTCATTGCGCAGCATTGGCCACGTCCAGGGCTGTCGATAAGCGACCCAGGCTTCGCCCTCAGCGCCTTCCATGGGAATAAGCAACCCGCTGCAAGATGCTTGGGGTGTATTGGCGATGTAATTCATTTGTAAAGGTCTATTTTGCGCCCTTCGCATGCCTCAAGCCTGAATCTGCTGGCCAGCTGCTGCGCTGAAAAAAGCCTCGTATTTGCAAAGTATTACCATGGCGGGCAACATCTTTCAGCCATGGCAGTCTGCGCCAGGCCAACTTTTCACCATAACCGTCTTTTTAGTCACATGAAAACCATTCAATCTTTCAAAGCCCGTAGCGGCGCAGCTTTTGGTGCTCCTCTTCCAGCCTCCACCGAAGCCCAGGTCGATGCCGCCGCCGAGGCTGCAGCTGCCGCATTTGGCGACTGGTCTGCCAGCGCCGGCAGCGTGCGTGCAGCCTTGCTGCGCGGCCTGGCGAGCGCCCTCGAAGCTGATCGCGAAGGCCTGGTCCCGCTGGCCGACGAAGAAACTGCCCTGGGCCCCGTGCGCCTGAATGGTGAGCTGGACCGCACGACTTTTCAGCTGCGCCGCTTTGCGGACATGGCCGAACGTGGTGAGGTCTTCAAGTTCACCGATGACCCGGCCGTGGCCGGCGGCCCGCCAGTTGGCCACCCGGCCATGGTGCGTGTGCGCGTGCCCTTGGGCCCGGTGGCCATGTTCTCGGCCAGCAATTTCCCGTTTGCCTTTTCTGTACTCGGCGGCGACACAGCCTCCGCGCTGGCTGCCGGTTGCCCGGTCGTCATCAAGGCGCATTCGGGTCATCTGCATTTGTCGAACCGCGTGTTTGGTTTGATCCAGCAAGTCCTCAAGGCGCAGGGTTTGCCCGCAGGCCTGATCGGCATGATCCGGGGTGGTGGCTCAGACGTCGGCGTGCGCCTGGTGCAGCACCCGGCCATCGCTGCAGGCGCTTTCACCGGCTCGACCCGTGGCGGTGCTGCCTTGCAAGCCGTGGCCAACGCACGGCCGCGGCCCATTCCGTTTTACGGCGAACTCGGTTCGATCAACCCTGTGGTGGCGCTGCCTGGCGTCCTGGCAGCACGCGGCGCTGAACTGGCGAGCACACTCGCCGGCTCGATCTCGCTCGGTTGCGGGCAGTTTTGCACCAGCCCCGGCGTGATTGTGCTGCTCAAGGATGCCGCCAGCGATGCCTTTGTGGCGAGTTTGCTCACCGCCCTGGCTGCGCAAAAGCCGCACGCCATGCTGACCCCCGCCATGCGCAGCGCCTTTGACGCTGGTGTGGCTCACATGATCAAGGCCGGCGTCAAGACGCTGCTGCATGAAGAAGGCACTCCAGAGGCGCCGCGCCCCTTTCTGGCAGAGGTCTCGGCTCAGGCGTTCATTGCCAAGGCGGCCTTGCACGACGAGGTTTTCGGTCCATCCAGCCTGATTGTGCGAGCCGACAACGCCACCCAGGTTCTAGATGTCCTGTGCGCTGTGGCCGGTAGCCTGACAGTGACGATTTGGGGGGCAGACACCGACAACGCAGAAGTACGCCTTTTGGTGCGCCAGGCCACCCAGATCGCCGGCCGGGTGCTGTTTGCCGGCGTGCCAACCGGCGTGGCTGTGACGGCCGCTCAGCAACATGGTGGCCCTTGGCCGTCGTCTACACAAGCCATGACCACCTCGGTCGGCGATGCCGCCATAGACCGCTTTTTGCGCCCGGTCGCCCTGCAAGACGCACCGGCCTGGTTGCTACAGCGCCAAGGCCAGCCCTGCTGAGCGGCTGAAGCCATCAAGTACCAGATTGCAGACTTGCCCCATGCCGTGAAACAGGGGGCAAGTACTGACTGGTTTATTGCGATTTGATACCGGCCGTCTTGATGACCTTGGTCCAGAGTATTTCTTCACTCTTGACGAATTCGGTGTAGTGCTTGGAGCCTTGGGTGGGCACCACAAAACCGTTGGACTCCATGCGCTGCTTGATGGCTGGAGAAAGCATGGCCTGTGACATAGCAGCTTCGAGTTTGTCAGTCACGGCTTGCGGCACGCCCTTGGGCACAGACAAGCCCGACCATGACAACGCTTCAAAGCCTTTGTAGCCAGACTCCGCAACGGTGGGCACGTCCGGGTAAAGCGGGTTGCGCTGGGCACTGCTAACAGCCAGAGCCCTTAACTTGCCGGCCTTGACGTGCTGCAAAGCAACGTCTTGGTTGATGAACATCAGCTTGATGGTGCCGCCCAGCATGTCCGTCATCATCGGGCCGCCGCCCCGGTAAGGAATACCCAGCATGAAGATACCAGCGGTCTGCTTGAACTGCTCCATCGCCATATGACCTGAGGCTGCGGGCGTGTAACCGTAGTCCAATTTGCCGGGGTTTTTCTTGGCGAAGTCGACCAGGTCCTTCAGTGTCTTGAAGGGCGTTTCCGGATACACCACCAGCACATTCGGGCCGGAGTGAATTTGAGAGATGTGGACGAAGTCGGTGTTGGAGTTGTACTTGGGCTTGGGATCCAATCCATGGGCCACGGCGTTTTGGCCCACGCCGGTCATCACGATCGTGTAACCGTCTGGTGTTGCTTTGAGGGCGCGCTCGGTACCGATCACGCCGCCGGCGCCACCGATGTTTTCGACCACAAAGGGCTGTTTGAGTATCTTGCTGAGTTCTTCGGCAGCCATGCGACCCATGATGTCGCTGGTACCACCCGGCGGAAATGGCACGATGAACTTGACCGGCTTGTTCGGGTAGTCGGACTGGGCCAGTACGGACAGCGGCAGTGCAGCACCAAGGCTTGCAATCACGGAGAGACTGATGAGGGTTCTGCAAATCATGGAATGTCTCCTTAAAATTAAATTGACCCATGTCAGGCACGATGAACAATCAGCTGGCGAGCTGACGCATCACGCTGATCAGGTCTGACTTGCCCTCGAAACCAATGCCTGGTAACGGCGGCAGGTTGACGTAGCCATTTTGCACTTTGACGCCATCGGGAAAACCCCCAAAGGGCTGGAACAGGTCCGGGTAGCTCTCGTTGCCACCCAGGCCCAGGCCGGCGGCAATTGCCAGGGACATCTGGTGGCCGCCGTGCGGAATACAGCGCGTCGGTGACCAGCCGTTGTCCTTGAGCATGTCCAGCGTGCGAAGGTACTCCACCAGGCCGTAGCTCAGGGCGCAGTCAAACTGCAGCCAGTCGCGGTCTGGGCGCATGCCGCCGTGGCGAATGAGGTTGCGGGCGTCCTGCATCGAGAACAGGTTTTCGCCGGTGGCCATAGAGCCTTGGTAGACCTCGCCGAGTTTGGCTTGCAGTTCGTAGTCGAGCGGGTCGCCGGCTTCCTCGTACCAGAACAGCGGGTATTGCGACATTGCGCGGCCGTAGGCAATGGCCGTGGGCAGGTCAAAGCGGCCATTGGCGTCCACCGCCAGGTGCTGGCCGGGACCTAGGATCTTGAGCACCGACTCGATGCGTTCGCAGTCATCGGCCAGCGAGGCGCCGCCGATCTTCATCTTGACCACCGAGTAGCCGCGCTCGAGGTAACTGGTCATCTCACGTTGCAACTGCTCAATGCCTTTGCCGGGGTAGTAATAACCACCGGCCGCGTAAACAAAAACACGCGGGTTGGGCGTGCCCTTGCCGTAGCGTTCGGCCAGCAATTGAAAGAGAGGTTTGCTTTCGATCTTGGCCACAGCGTCCCACACCGCCATGTCGATAGTGCCAACAGCCACAGAGCGCTCGCCGTGACCGCCCGGTTTTTCGTTGGTCATCATGTGGGCCCAGATCTTATGCGGGTCCAGGTTGTTGCCGCTGTCGCTTAACAAGGACTCTGGCGTCGCCTCAAGCAGGCGCGGTAAAAAGCGTTCGCGGATCAGTCCGCCCTGGCCGTAGCGGCCGTTGGAATTGAAGCCGTAGCCCACCACTGGTCTCCCGTTCCTGATCACATCAGTAACCACCGCCACCAGGCTGAGGGTCATCTTCGAGAAGTCAATATAAGCGTTGCGTATGTCTGATTTGATGGGGAGCGTGGATTCGAGGATGTTGACAATTTTCATGGAGGACGAAGTTCAGGTGACGGTGAAAGTAGATTCGGATTAAGGCACTAAAGCTCCATTGTCGGGCGCATTGTTCTTGATGCTACAAAGCGCCAGCGTCCCACAAGTGTTGCAACAATAAAAGCGCAGATTCCCCAGGCTGCGACGATCATCAAGGGGCTTTGCCAATTGCTTTCGTAGGCGCCAAACATGCTGGCTTTGATACTTTTGACAACCCAGGTCATCGGTAACCAAGGGCTTATTACTGAATAGACACTTCCCGTCAGTTCGACCGGGATAAAACCACCGGATGCCGAAATCTGCAGGGCTAAAAATAAAATGGCAAGTGCTTTGCCTGCATCGCCCAGTGCGCGTGTCAACGCAAACACAATGAGCATGAAGGTGAGGGCGCTGCAGGCCAAGGTCAATGCCAAGGCGGCAGGGTTTTGAACTGAGATATCCAGCACGAAGCGGACAATGGAAAAAATCAATGCCGCCTGAATCAACACCAGCACTGAGGGGACAAAAACCTTGCCTGATACAAGTGCCCTTCGCGAAAATCGCTTGGCCAGTCTAGGCTGTAGGCGAACATGGATCAAAAATGCTGCCACCCCTGCGCCTAACCAAAGGGCCAAGGGGATGATATTGGGGGCAAAGCCGCTGCCGTAGTTAGCAACTGCGTCCTCTATTTCCAGTTGCGGCGAGACAGAATGCGCCAAACCCGCTGCACTGCCCCCTATGGCGGGCGCCGCCCCGGGAAGTTCTGTGAGCAGCAGATCCAATCCGACCGTCAGGTACTGGGCCCCTTCGGTCACTCGTTGAATGCCTTCGTGGAGTTGTTGAAAATTTTGGGCTAATTCGGCCGTGCCGTTGCTCAGTTGATTGATTTGCTGCTCTTCAGGAAGAGCGCCAGTCATGGAGTTCATTCCCCTGCGTAAATCCCGAATTCCAAATGTCAGTGTCCTGAGGTTGTTGTTCAGCGAAGACATTCCAGTACTGAGTTTTTGCTGCCCGTCTGCCGCTTGACGCAAGCCTTGATCTATTTGAACCATGCTTTGGCTTAGTTGGCTAACCCCTTCGAGCAGCGGGGCAGGTACGAACAGGCGGTTGTCCAAGTCGACTCTCAAAGCTTCGACGCTTTGCAGCAGCTTTTGGTGGCCGGTGAGCAGCTCGTTGAGTCCTTTGCTCAGATCCTGGTGGCCCGCAGCCAGAGATTCGGCCCCGAGACGCAGGCTGCGTACGTTTTCGGCAGGGGGTAGACCGCCTGCTGTGGCGCGGATACCTTTGCCCAATGTTTGGGTGCCCTCGGTCATTTTGCCGATGCTGCTTTGCAAACGAACAAAGCCTTGTTTCATGCCGGCGCTTGCCGCTTCGGTTTTGGCTGTGCCGCTGGCTAATTCTTTGGCCCCTTGACTGAGTTTGGCGACCCCTTCGCGCAAGCGTTCGACCCCTTGCTGAGAGCCGACACTGGAACTCAACACCAAAGCCCAGCGTTGCTCGCTCAAGGTTCTGTTGACATCTTCCCCCAAAACACGCGCAAATTGAGCTGCCAGCAAGGAGCTTTCATAGTTGTTACCGGCCGAGGTATAGACCACGGGTTGCCCACCGCCTTCTTCCTGCGCCGGAATGGCGTTTTCGCTGAAGTTGGCAGGGATGATGAGCGTGAAGGCGAGTTGCCCGCTGCGCACCATTTGGCGCGCCTCCTGGGCGTTGTCTAATTTGCGGTAAGCAAACTGTTTTTTATCTTCCAGGCGGCGGATTATTTCGTTGCCGACATTGACGGATTTATCCTGGTAGGTAAAACCTTGGTCCTGATTAACCAGCCCCACAGGCAAATTTGTTGCACGGCCTGTCGGATCCCACACGCTGGAGAGGTAAATCAGCAGATAGATGGCGGGAATAAGCAGCACGATGCCGGCAGCCCATAAGAGCTGGGTGTTGCGCTTGAAAATGCGTAATTCAATGCACCCCAAAAAATGAGCTTGTTGCCAGAATCCTTTGAGCCTCATGGCAGGGGGTGGGTTTGAATTCATCAGATATTTTTTGTTGGACATTATTTGCAAATCATTTTGGCATGTCCGCCCCAACAATGTTTGACCTTGCCCGCACAGCTTCGCTGCCGGTAATTTTTCAGCCGGCATAAAAAAAACCTGCTAGAAAGCAGGCTTTTTTTATAAACCGCCGCTAGGCCGGTTAGGGGCACTTAACCGCCGTGGAACTTCATCATCAATGGCACGATGAGCAGGGCCACGATGTTGATGATCTTGATCAGCGGGTTCACAGCCGGGCCGGCGGTGTCTTTGTAGGGGTCGCCCACGGTGTCGCCGGTGACGGCGGCTTTGTGTGCTTCCGAGCCTTTGCCGCCGTGGTTACCGTCTTCAATGAACTTTTTGGCGTTGTCCCAGGCACCGCCGCCGGTGCACATGGAGATGGCGACAAACAGGCCGGTGACGATGGTGCCCATCAGCAGACCGCCAAGCGCTTTGGGGCCGAGCAGCAGGCCAACCAGGATCGGCACCACCACGGGCAGCAGCGACGGAATGATCATTTCCTTGATGGCGGAGGTGGTCAGCATGTCGACCGCAGCGCTGTAGTCAGGCTTGCGTTTGCCGGCCATGATCTCACCGTCAGCAAACTGGCGGCGCACTTCCACCACGACTGAGCCCGCAGCGCGGCCCACGGCTTCCATAGCCATGGCGCCGAACAGGTAGGGAATCAAACCGCCTATAAACAAGCCGACGATAACCATCGGGTCGCTCAGGTCAAAGCTGATGGCTTTGCCGTAGGCTTCCAGCTTGTGGGTGTAGTCTGCAAACAGCACCAGCGCAGCCAAGCCGGCAGAGCCAATCGCGTAGCCTTTGGTCACGGCCTTGGTGGTGTTGCCCACGGCGTCAAGTGGGTCGGTCACGGCGCGTACCTCGGGCGGTAGCTCAGCCATTTCGGCAATGCCGCCTGCGTTGTCGGTGATCGGGCCGTAGGCATCTAGCGCCACCACAATGCCGGCCATGCTCAGCATGGACGTAGCGGCAATCGCAATGCCGAACAAGCCTGCCAGTTTGTACGACACCAAAATAGCAATACAGACAAAAATCACGGGCCAGGCGGTCGAACGCATCGATACGCCCAGGCCGGCAATGATGTTGGTGCCGTGGCCAGTGGTAGACGCTTGCGCAATATGCTTGACCGGTGCGTACTGCGTGCCGGTGTAGTACTCGGTCACCCAGACCAGCGCTGCTGTCAAGACCAGGCCGACGGCGCAGGCGCCGAAGAGCCTCATCTGGCTGCCGCTGGCGGCTATCGCGTTATCGGGCATCAGCCAGGTGGTGACAAAGTAAAACGCCACCAGTGACAAACCGCCGGCAATCGCCAGGCCTTTGTAGAGCGCCGGCATGACGTTCTTCATCCCCGGAGAAGCCTTGACGAAGAAGCAGCCGATGATGGACGCGATGATGGACACCGCACCGAGTGCCAGCGGGTAAACCACGGCGCTGGCCGGGGCCGAAGTCACGAGCAATGCGCCCAGCACCATGGTGGCAATCAGCGTGACCGCGTAGGTTTCAAACAAGTCAGCGGCCATGCCGGCGCAGTCACCAACGTTGTCACCGACGTTATCGGCAATCACGGCCGGGTTGCGTGGGTCGTCTTCCGGAATGCCGGCTTCGACTTTACCGACCAGGTCGGCGCCTACGTCAGCGCCCTTGGTGAAGATGCCGCCGCCCAGACGGGCGAAGATCGAGATCAGTGAGGAGCCGAAGGCAAAACCGATCAGTGGGTTGAGCAAGTTGGCCAGGTTTTTATCGGGCGTCAGATTACCGTTACCGACCAAAAACCAGTAAAAACCGGTCACGCCCAAGAGCCCTAAGCCAACCACCAGCATGCCTGTGATGGCGCCGCCGCGAAAGGCAACGTCCAGGGCGGGGCCAATGCCGCGGGTGGCGGCCTGGGCCGTGCGTACATTGGCACGCACCGAAACGTTCATGCCAATAAAGCCGCAGGCGCCGGACAGGAACGCGCCGACCACAAAACCAATGGCGGTCAGGCCGTCAAGGAAAACACCGATCAGCACCGCCAGTACAACACCGACGATAGAGATAGTTTTGTATTGTCTGGCGAGGTAAGCAGCCGCACCAGTCTGAATGGCGGCAGCTATTTCCTGCATGCGTGCATTGCCTGCGTCTTGAGAGAGGATCCAGCTGCGAGC
>Ga0214921_10002113_pt1 | contig 32796 bp, 33 predicted proteins | sample LL1505_MetaG_FD_177992 | JGI IMG/M metagenome (GOLD analysis project Ga0214921, IMG submission 177992) | Freshwater microbial communities from Lake Lanier, Atlanta, Georgia, United States - LL-1505 | ecosystem: Environmental > Aquatic > Freshwater > Lake | place: USA: Georgia | collected... | reverse complement strand
GCGCCTCATCATGATGTGCGAGGTACCGAGCAACGCCGTTCTGGCCGACGAGTTTTTGGCCTACTTTGATGGTTTTTCGATCGGCTCCAACGACCTGACCCAGCTGACGCTGGGCCTGGACCGTGACTCTGGCTTGGAAGTGCTGGCCAAAGATTTTGATGAGCGCGATCCGGCCGTCAAGGCCTTGCTCAGCCTGGCAATACAGGCCTGCCGCCGCCAGGGCAAGTACGTAGGTATTTGCGGCCAGGGCCCCAGCGACCACCCGGACTTTGCGCATTGGCTGCGGGACCAGGGCATTGGCTCCATCTCGCTGAACCCGGACACGGTAATCGCCACTTGGAAAAACCTGGCAGGCTCTGGCAAGGTATGAGTCTTTGGCGTCGCCGGAAAATGCGCTGTCATCTCTGGCGGCGCAGCCCTGGCGCGCAGACATGTATCCTGAACCGGGTGGGGCGGCATGTCCGGTGATACGCAATCTGATGCCGAGTTCAGGCTGGCCCTTAACCGCGTTTACCGCTGGTATGCCGCTGGATTCATCGCCTTTGTTATGGTGTTGGCATTTTTGGAGCAGCAGGGCTTGTCAAGGCAAGGCATAGGCCTGATTTTTCTGCTGGCCACCATCGGGCTGTATGCCGGCATCGGCATCATGAGCCGGACCACCGATGCTTCCGAGTACTACGTGGCGGGGCGCCGCGTGCCGGCGGTCTACAACGGCATGGCCACGGGCGCTGATTGGATGTCGGCAGCTTCGTTTATCAGCCTGGCCGGCACGCTGTACCTGACGGGCTTTAACGGCCTGGCCTTCATCATGGGCTGGACCGGTGGTTACTGTCTGGTGGCTTTTTTGCTGGCGCCTTATCTGCGCAGGTTCGGTCAATTCACGATTCCCGATTTCCTGGGCGAGCGCTATGGCGGCAATCTGCCGCGCATGCTGGGCGTGCTGGCCGCGCTGCTGTGCTCTTTCACTTACGTAGTCGCGCAAATTTACGGAGTTGGGATTATCACGGCACGCTTGACCGGCGTGGCTTTTGAGCTGGGGATTTTTCTGGGCCTGGGCGGTATTTTGTTGTGCTCATTTTTGGGGGGCATGCGGGCGGTGACCTGGACACAAGTGACGCAGTACCTGGTGATCATCGTCGCTTACTTGCTGCCGGTGGTGTGGTTGTCAGTCAAGCAAACCGGTATTCCAGTGCCGCAAGCTATTTACGGCTACCAGTTGCAAAAAGTCAGCGCACGCGAGGCCGAACTGATCCAAGACCCGAATGAGCTTCAGGTCCAACAAATTTTCAGTCAGCGCTCTGCCGAGCTGGCGGCCAAGCTGCAGGATCCGGCGGCCGCTTTGTCGGCTGACCGTGCGCGTGCCAACCGCGAGGTTGCCGCCTTGAAGGCTTCCGATGCGTCGGTGTTCGACATTTATGCCGCTGACCGGGCCTTGTCCAATTTGCCCCGCAATCCAGAGGCGGCGCGCGCCTTTTGGGCGCAGGCTAAGGCGGAGGCCGATGCCAAGTCCAGGTCGCTCAATGGCATGCCGCCGCATGCACAGCAGTTTGCCGGTGACCCAGCGGGCGATGAGCAAGCACGCTACGAGTTTGAAATTTCCCGACGCAATTTCCTGGCACTGGTGTTCTGTCTGATGGTGGGCACGGCCGCATTGCCGCATATTTTGATCCGCTACTACACCGTTCCCAGCGTGAGGGAGGCTAGGCAATCGGTCACTTGGTCGCTTTTGTTCATCGTGCTGGTCTACATCACGGCCCCGGCGCTGGCGGTGCTGGTGAAATATGAGGTTTTCACGCTGGTGGTCGGCACCCCGTTTAGCCAGCTGCCCGACTGGATCACTGCCTGGAACAAAGTAGATCCTTCCTTGTTGTCGGCTGTGGACGTGAACCGGGACGGCATTCTGCAGCTCAATGAGCTGTCGATAGGTGGTGACATCATCATGTTGGCGGCCCCGGCCATCGGTGGTTTGCCCTATGTGGTCTCGGGCCTGGTGGCAGCCGGCGGGCTGGCTGCAGCGCTGTCCACCGCGGACGGCTTGTTGCTGACGATTTCCAGCGCCCTCAGCCACGACGTTTATTACAAGATGATCGATCCGAACGCCTCAACCGCCCGCCGCGTGACCTTGTCCAAGGTGCTGCTGTTGGTGGTGGCGTTGGGGGCCGCCTACGTGGCTTCGCGCAAACCGGCGGATATTTTGTTTCTGGTTTCGGCGGCCTTTTCGTTTGCTGCGGCTGCTTTTTTCCCGGCATTGACCCTGGGCATTTTCTGGAAGAGGGCAACCGGCGTTGCTGCGTCGCTGGGCATGGTCGCAGGCCTGGGCACCACGCTGTTGTACATGAGCATGACCCAGCCCTGGATGCGCAGCCTGTTTGGCGTAACCCGGCCAGTCGAGCTCTGGTGGGGCATTCAGCCGATTTCTGCCGGGGTATTTGGGGTGCCGGTGGGTTTTGCCGTCATTTTGGTGGTCAGTTGCCTGACCCGGCGCCCGGACACCCAAGTCATGGACCTGGTAGACCATGTGCGTTACCCCGGCGCACTGCCCCGTAGCCCTGAAAAAAGGCAAGTTTGAGCTCCTTGGGCAGGCGGGCTATAATCATAGGCTTCGCCTTGCTGCACCCTTAACGACGCTGGGGCAGCTTTTACCAACCATAAGGAGAGTTTATGCGTCACTATGAAATCATTTTGATGATCCATCCGGATCAAAGCGAGCAGGTTCCGGCCATGCTGGAACGCTACAAAGCCATGATCACCGCAGGCGGTGGCAAGGTTCATCGCGTGGAAGACTGGGGTCGCCGCCAACTGGTTTACCTGATCCAGAAATTGGCCAAGGCCCATTACCTGTGCATCAACATTGAAGCGAGCCAGGCAGTGATGGACGAAATTGAACACGCGTTCAAGTTCAATGACGCCGTTTTGCGTCATATGACGGTGGCCAAGAAAAAGGCAGAAACCGGCCCCTCCATCATGATGCGCAACGTCGAGCGGGAAGAAGCCCGTAAATCGCAGCAAGCTGAATACGCCGGCTCTTAATTAGCTGCATCTGTCGAACGCGTTTGCTGTTTGTACTAACTGAAATTTGAGTGAACCATGTTGATCTGACGGCGAGTATTGTGGAGGCAAGCCCTCTGCGTTACACGCCAGCCGGTCTTCCCGCTGTTAACTTTGTTCTCGATCACGAGTCTGAAGTCACCGAAGCAGGAACCACCCGGCAAGTCAAACTGAGCATCAAGGCTGTTGCTTTTGGTGCTTTGGCCGAACAGGCCGGTCGGCTGCCTTTGGGGCAGACCTTCAAGTTCAGCGGTTTTCTTATCAGTGCGCGCACCAACAAGAGCGTCATTTTTCATATTCAAGAACTGAACCCCATTTAAGGAGTCCCTCATGCCTGGACCAAAACGTTTTAACAAAGACAAGCGCCCCAAGCGCAATACCCAATCGCTGCTGTTCAAGCGCAAGCGCTTTTGCCGATTCACCGCTGCAGGCGTGGAAGAGATTGATTACAAAGACATCGACACCTTGCGTGACTTTGTTGCCGAAAACGGAAAAATCATTCCTGCCCGCCTGACCGGCACGCGCGCGATTTTTCAGCGCCAGATCAACACCGCCGTCAAGCGCGCTCGCTTCCTCGCGATGCTGCCTTACAGCGATCAGCACCGTATCCTGTAAGGAGCACAGCATGCAAATCATTCTGCTCGACAAAGTCGTGAACCTGGGCAATCTGGGTGAAGTCGTTAAAGTCAAAGACGGTTACGCTCGTAATTTCCTGATCCCCTCGGGCCGCGCACGCCGCGCCACCGCAGTGGCCATCAAGGAATTTGAGGTCAAGCGAGCTGAACTTGAAAAAATCGCCGCGGCTAAATTCGCCGAATCGCAAGCGCAGGGTGAAAAGCTGAGCGGCACCGTCGTCAAGCTGACCCAAAAAGCCGGTGTCGATGGTCGTTTGTTTGGCTCTGTCACTAACTCTGACATCGCCCAGGAACTGAGCAAGCAAGGCTTTGCTGTGCTGAAGTCCCAGATCCGCATGCCGAATGGCCCCTTGAAGATTGTTGGCGACCATCCGGTGAGCGTTGCTTTGCACACCGATGTCACCGTTGACGTGACCGTCACGGTCTACGGCGAAACCGCTTAAGTTTCTCAAAGCGCATCTGCGTTTCTTGAAAAGCCGCTCTTTGGAGCGGCTTTTTCAATATGACGCTCTTGAGTGTGTGCAGCAGCGGGTAGCCCCGTTTTTAAAGCATTTACACCGGAATTACACCGCTTTTACACCTGTGTTGCACCGCTTATCCACAGACTTATCCCGAGGTTATTTCGTGCTGTGGCATTAACATGGCTGTCTTCTCAGGAAATTCATGTCCGCCGTACTTTCTGCCCTTGACACCGCCAGCTACAGCCCAGACCGGCAAATAGCCCAGCTGCGCGTGCCTCCACATTCCATCGAAGGCGAGTCCAGCGTGCTGGGCGGCTTGCTGCTGGACAACAGCGCCTGGGACAGGGTGGGCGATCTGCTGGTGGACGAGGATTTTTACCGCTACGAGCACAAGCTGGTTTATGCCGCGGTGGGCGCGTTGATCAACGCAAGCAAACCTGCCGATGTCATCACGGTCTATGAACACTTGCAAACTCAGGGCAAGGCCGACGATGTAGGCGGCTTGGGCTACCTCAATTCCCTGGCGCAGTACGTGCCGAGCGCGGCCAATATTCGTCGCTACGCGGAGATCGTGCGCGAGCGCTCCATCCTGCGCAAGCTGGTCAAGGCCAGTGACGAGATCGCGACCCAGGCTTTCAATACCCAGGGCAAGGCCGTGGCCACCATCCTGGACGAGGCCGAACAAAAGATTTTCAAGATTGGCGAGCAGGGCTCGCGCATGAAGCAGGGTTTTCACAGCATGGACACGCTGGTGGTCAATTTGCTGGACCGTGTCACTGAAATGTCGAAGAACCCCAACGACATCACAGGCGTGCCCACCGGCTTTCATGACCTGGACCGCGAGACCTCGGGCTTTCAGCCGGGCGACCTGATCATCCTGGCGGCCCGTCCTTCTATGGGCAAGACCGCACTGGCCATCAACATTGCCGAGCATGTGGCGCTCAACGAGGAACTGCCGGTTGCTGTTTTTTCTATGGAGATGGGTGCTTCCCAGTTGGCGGTGCGTATCGTCGGCTCTATCGGACGCATTGACCAGAGCCATCTGCGCACCGGCAAACTGACCGACGAAGAATGGCCGCGCCTGATTGAATCGATCGAGAAATTACGCAATATTTCTTTGCACATTGATGAAACCCCCGGCCTGACAGTCAGCGAGTTGCGCGCCAATGCACGCCGGCTGGCTCGTCAGTTCGGCCAACTTGGCTTGATTGTGGTCGACTACCTGCAGCTCATGAGTGTCTCCAGCAGCATGAGCGAAGAAAACCGTGCCACCGCCGTGGGTGAGATTTCACGCGGCCTGAAAATGCTGGCCAAAGAGTTGCAATGCCCGGTGCTTGCTTTGTCGCAGCTCAGCCGCGGCGTTGAGTCGCGCACAGACAAGCGGCCGATGATGAGTGACTTGCGCGAGTCTGGCGCGATCGAGCAGGATGCCGACGTCATCATGTTCATTTACCGCGACGAGTACTACACCAAAGAAGCCTGCAAAGAGCCTGGTGTTGCTGAGGTGATCATCAGCAAACAGCGTAACGGCCCGACCGGCACCGTCAAGCTGACCTTTCTCAACCGCATCACCAAGTTTGAAAGCATGGCCCGCGACCATGGCAGTTACTGACCTGCACGGTCAACAAGAAGATTCCCCCTTGAACGCGCACTGGCACCCCGAATGGTTGATTCCTCAGTGGCCTGCTCCCAGCTGGGTTCGCGCTGTTTTCACAAGCAGGGCAGGCGGGCAATCGACCGCGCCATGGGACAGCCTGAACCTCGGTGAGCATGTGCATGATGTGCCGTCTCGTGTGGCGGCCAACCGGCAAACTCTGGCATTGGCCACGGCTTGCCGGCCTGTTTTTTTGCGTCAGGTGCATGGTGAGCAGGTGGCCATGCTGGAAACCCAAAACCTGGCCCTCAGCGAGCCGCAGGCTGATGCGGCCGTCACCCGTCAGCGCGGTCTGGGCTGCACCATCATGGTGGCTGACTGTCTGCCGGTTTTGTTGGCGCACCTTGACCTGCCTGTGGTGGCTGCAGCCCATGCCGGCTGGCGCGGCCTGGCCGGTCTCGGGGCAGGTGGGCTGCCAGGTTCTTCGGCGGGGGTGTTGGGCACTGTTTTCAGTCTTTTTGCCGACTTGTCAGGGCAAAGCCAGACGCAGGCTGCCCAAAGAACCATTGCCTGGCTGGGGCCGTGCATCGGGCCCAGCGCCTTTGAAGTGGGGGCTGAGGTCAAAGCGGCTTTTGAAGCCTGGCACCCGGGCTCTGGCGCTTATTTTTTAGTGCTGCCCGGCCTGCGGCCAGCCGGCATGCCAGCCAAATACCTGGCTGACTTGGCGGGGCTGGCCCGCCTGAAGCTGAATGCCCTGGGCATAGCCGGGGTGTACGGTAACGACGGCAGCCCAGGCTGGTGCACGGTAGGCCAGCCTTCAAGCTTCTTTTCGCACCGCCGCGACACTGCCCTCGGCCACAGCACCGGCCGCATGGCCGCTTGTATTTGGCAGGTTTGATTGCTCGAGGGGCTGGGCAGGCTCTGCGAGACTCTCTTCGGCCAGCGCCTTCGCCTTTAGCTTGCGACGGCGGGCTGGCGTGTTCATCACATACATCACCAGCGCCAGCGGCAAAGCGCCATACAGCAAAAAAGTCATCAAGGCACCTAAAACCGTGCCGGTGCTGCTGGTGGCTTCAGCGACGCTCATCATCAGCACGACATAAATCCATGCAATTGCGGTAAGGTACATAAAAGTTAGGGCATAGTCAGGTTAGAGAAACAAAACGCATGCATAGTCTGCATGGCAGCTCAAGGTGAGTCTGCAACAGAGTCTTTTTAAAGACCATCGCTGCCCTGCAGATTGAGGAGACAACATGAATTCTGACGCAAACTGGGCTCAACTGGCCCGGCAATTTCAAGAAAGCCTGAGTCAAGGCATGCAAAAGGCAATGGACACCGTGCCCAGCGCGCTGATGCAAGGTGTGCCGGCGGCCAAAGACCCTTTTGCCGGCTTGCAATTAGACCCGGCCAAACTGCTGGAAATCCAGCAGTCCTACCTTCAGCAGGCCGGCGACTTGTGGAACACCGGCCTGTCGCCAGATGCGGCCCAGCTCAAGCCGGTGGCCGACCGCCGCTTCGCCGGAGAGGCTTGGAACAGCAACCCGGTCTCGCACTTTTGCGCTGCCAGCTACTTGATCAACGCACAGGCACTGATGGGCCTGGCAGAAGCCGTTGAAGGCGATGAGAAGACCCGCGCACGGGTACGCTTTGCCGTAGAGCAATGGCTGGCGGCCAGCGCCCCAAGCAACTTTCTGGCTTTAAATGCCGAAGCCCAGAAAAAAGCGCTGGACACCCAGGGCCAGAGCATTGCCCAGGGCCTGCAAAACCTGATGCACGACATGCGCCAGGGCCATGTCTCCATGACCGACGAAAGCGTCTTTGAGGTTGGCAAAAACGTCGCCACTACCGAAGGTGCCGTGGTGTTTGAAAACGAATTTTTCCAGCTGCTCGAGTACAAGCCGCTCACCGCCAAAGTGCATGCAAAGCCTTTCCTGCTGGTGCCGCCCTGCATCAACAAGTTCTACATCCTGGACCTGCAACCCGAGAACTCACTCATTCGCTACGCCGTGGCGCAGGGGCACCGCACCTTTGTGGTCAGCTGGCGCAACCCCGACGAGTCCATGCAGGACAAAACCTGGGACGACTACATCGAGCATGCCGCCATCAAGGCGATTGCTGTCACGCAAGAGATCACGGGTGCTAAAAATATCAATGCGCTGGGCTTTTGCGTGGGCGGCACCATTTTGAGCACTGCGCTGGCCGTGCTGGCCGCGCGCGGTGAAAAGCCGGTGGCCAGTCTGACGCTGTTGACCTCTTTGCTGGATTTCTCGGACACCGGTATTCTGGACATCTTCATTGACGAGACGGCCGTCAAGTTCCGCGAAATGCAAATGGGCAGCGGCGGTCTGCTCAAGGGCCAGGACCTGGCCTCGACCTTCAGCTTTTTGCGCCCCAATGACCTGGTCTGGAATTACGTGGTCGGCAACTACCTCAAGGGCGAAACGCCGCCGCCTTTTGACCTGCTTTACTGGAACAGCGATTCAACCAACCTGCCCGGGCCTTTTTACGCCTGGTACCTGCGCAACACCTACTTCGAGAACAGCCTTGTCAAGCGCGGCAAGCTCACGGTTTGCGGTGAAAAGATAGATCTGTCAAAGCTCGACATGCCGGCCTATATCTATGGCTCGCGTGAAGACCATATCGTGCCGATAGGCGGCGCTTACGCTTCGACCCAGGTGCTCAAAGGCCCCAAGCGGTTTGTCATGGGTGCGTCGGGGCATATTGCCGGCGTGATCAATCCGCCGGCCAAGAAAAAGCGTTCGCACTGGATTGGCGACAAACTGCCTGTGTCTCAGCAAGCCTGGTTGGCGGGTGCGACAGAGCACGCTGGCAGCTGGTGGCCCGATTGGGCGGCATGGCTCAAGGCTCATGCGGGCCCGCAAATTGCTGCACCCAAAAGCTATGGCAGTCGAAAATACAAAGCCCGCGAGCCTGCGCCGGGTCGTTACGTCAAGGCAAAGGCCTGAGGCCCCTCGTAGCGGACGCAGTGTTCTTAGTCTCATCTCAAAGCTTATCAACCTAAGGAAATAGAAAAAATGGATGACATCGTTATCGTTTCAGCCGCCCGTACCGCCGTCGGAAAATTTGGTGGATCGCTGGCCAAAACGCCCGCCACCGAGCTGGGCGCTGCTGTTATCAAGGCCGTGCTCGAGCGCTCGGGCCTGTCTGCTGACCTGATCGGTGAAGTCATCATGGGTCAGGTTCTGGCCGCTGGTGTCGGCCAGAACCCGGCGCGCCAGTCGGTTGTTAAGGCCGGTTTCCCGCACGCTATTCCCGGCCTGACCATCAACGCTGTTTGCGGCTCGGGTCTTAAAGCCGTCATGCTGGCTGCGCAGTCTGTGGCCACGGGCGACAGCGAAATTGTGATTGCCGGCGGACAGGAAAACATGAGCGCTTCGCCGCACGTGCTCAACGGCTCGCGCGACGGCCAGCGCATGGGCGACTGGAAGATGGTCGACACCATGATCGTGGACGGCCTGTGGGACGTCTATAACCAGTACCACATGGGTATCACCGCTGAAAACGTGGCCAAGAAATACGGTATTGACCGCGCCATGCAGGACGCGCTGGCACTGGCCAGCCAGACCAAGGCCGCTGCCGCACAAGATGCCGGTAAGTTCAAGGACGAGATCGTGCCGTTCTCAATCGCCCAGAAAAAGGGCGACCCCATCGTTTTTGCGGCGGACGAATTCATCAACCGCAAAACCAGCGCAGACGTGCTGGCCGGCTTGCGTCCGGCTTTTGACAAAGCCGGCGGTGTCACAGCCGGCAACGCTTCTGGCATCAACGACGGCGCTGCGGCCGTGATGGTCATGAGCGCCAAAAAGGCAGCGGCACTCGGGCTTAAACCTTTGGCGCGCATTGCTAGCTACGCCACCAGCGGCCTGGACCCGGCCTTCATGGGCATGGGCCCGGTGCCCGCGTCCACCAAAGCACTGCAACGCGCCGGCTGGAAAGCGCAAGACCTGGACCTGCTGGAGATCAACGAAGCCTTTGCCGCGCAGGCTTGCGCAGTCAACAAAGAAATGGGCTGGGACACCAGCAAAGTCAATGTCAACGGTGGCGCCATTGCCATCGGCCACCCTATTGGTGCGTCCGGTTGCCGTATTCTGGTGACTCTGCTGCACGAGATGGTGCGCCGCGATGCAAAGAAAGGCATCGCCAGCTTGTGCATTGGGGGCGGCATGGGGGTAGCCCTCACGCTGGAAAGATGAATTTAAGTTAGAGCAGTTTTTCAATAAAAATCAATGGAGCACAAATGACACAAAAAATCGCGTACGTTACCGGGGGCATGGGCGGCATCGGAACGGCTATCTGCCAGCGACTGGCCAAAGATGGGTTCAAGGTCATCGCCGGTTGTGGGCCTACCCGTGACGCCATTAAATGGCTGGACGAACAAAAAGCACTGGGCTACAGCTTTTACGCTTCGGTGGGCAATGTCGGCGACTGGGATTCCACTGTGGCTGCTTTTGACAAGGTCAAAGCCGAGCACGGTCAAATCAGCGTGTTGGTCAACAACGCGGGTATCACGCGCGACGGCCAGTTCCGCAAAATGAGCAAGGCCGACTGGGACGCTGTTATTTCGACCAACCTCAACAGCATGTTCAACGTGACCAAGCAGGTGATCGAAGGCATGATCGAAGCGAACTTCGGACGCGTGGTCAATATTTCTTCGGTCAACGGCCAAAAAGGCCAGTTCGGTCAGGTCAACTACTCTACCGCCAAGGCTGGCTTGCACGGCTTCACCATGGCGCTGGCGCAAGAGCTTGCCAGCAAAGGTGTCACCGTCAACACCGTCAGCCCGGGTTACATAGGTACCGACATGGTCAAGTCGATCCGTCCGGATGTGCTGGAGAAAATCGTTGCCGGCGTGCCGGCCAAGCGGCTAGGCACACCTGAAGAAATCGCCTCGATCATTTCCTGGATTGCTTCGGAAGAGGGCGGTTACGCCACCGGCGCTGACTTCTCGCTCAATGGCGGCTTGCACATGGGTTAAATCGACAGGAGCGCTCCGGCGCTTTTTTAAAACCCGCCTTTGGGCGGGTTTTTTATCACCCTATCCCGGAGGCATTTGGGGCGAAAATCAGGTTTCTGACTACCTCACCGCGACAACCCTTGCCAATGACCCTCATCAACAGCACTGCCAAGCAGCTGGACCGACTCAGCGTCGCGCCGATGATGGATTGGACCGACCGGCATTGCCGTTACTTTCACCGCCTGCTCACGCGCCGTGCGCTGCTCTACACCGAGATGGTCACCACAGGCGCTTTGCTGCACGGTGATGTGCCGCGGCATTTGCGTTTCAATGTAGAAGAGCATCCCTTGGCCCTGCAACTGGGTGGCAGCGAGCCGGCTGATTTGGCTCAAGCTGCACGGCTGGGCGAGGCGTGGGGCTATGACGAGATCAACCTCAACTGCGGCTGCCCCAGTGAGCGTGTGCAGCGCGGTGCTTTTGGCGCCTGCCTGATGGCCGAACCGCAGCTGGTGGCCGATGGCGTCAAGGCCATGCTCGATATGGTGAGCGTTCCTGTGACGGTGAAGCACCGCATCGGCATTGACAAGGGTGAGAGCTACGACTTTGTGAGAGATTTTGTTGGCATTGTCAGCCGGGCAGGGTGCCAGACTTTCATCGTGCACGCCCGCAACGCCTGGCTGCAAGGCTTGTCGCCCAAAGAAAACCGCGAAGTGCCACCGCTGCGCTATGAATTTGTGCACCGGCTGAAAAAAGATTTTCCGCAGCTGCGCATCATGATCAATGGCGGCATCAACACCGCTGCGCAAGTGCACGAGCAGCTGCAGCACATCGACGGCGTGATGATAGGCCGTGAGGCATATCACAACCCCTGGTGGCTGGCATCGTGGGATGCTGATTTTTGGGGCGAGCCCGCTGCTGCTCATGTGTTGACCCGCGAGTTGGTTGAATCACAGATGGTGGATTACATGGCGCGTGAAGCGGCGTTGCACGGCACGCCTTGGAGCGCGATTGCCCGCCATATGCTGGGCCTGCGTCATGGGCTGCCGGGCTCACGCCGCTGGCGTCAGGTCTGGAGCGACCATAAGCTCAAGGGTTTGCCGGCGCACGAGGTGATGGCCCTGGCAGCAGCATCAGAGCCATGAAGCAGACCCCGCCCAGCGCGGCAGAAAACCACAGCGCACCGCAACCAAAGCGGTCAATCGCCAGGCCAAACAAATAGGGCGAAAGCGCCTGTGCAAAACGCGCCGGCACCATCAAAAGACCCTGGCGCAAGCCGTAGTCTTTGGTGCCAAATAACACCAGGGGCAGGGTGCCTTTGGCGATGGTCAAAATGCCGTTGCCCGCGCCGTGCAGCAGCGTGAAGGCCGCGCCGGCTGGCACACCCAGCAGCAAAAATGCAAGTGCTCCCACTGAATGCAGTGCGCCTGCCACGCGCGCCGACACCACCGGGTGAATGCGGCGCAGCAAACCATACTCGAGCAAGCGGCCTGCCACCTGCGCCGGTCCGACCAGGGCGGCCAGCAGCAGTGCGGTCGCCAGCGGCAGGCCCTGCGCCTGCAGCAGCCGTGGCAGGTGGGCGGCCATGGCGGTGCTGATGAACCAGGTGACGGCAAAGACCAGCGCCAGTAGCGCGGCGGCGCGGCGTGCGCCGGACTGGCTCAAAGCTTCAACTGCCGGTGCCTGCGCCGATGCGCTGCCTTCAATTGGCAGGATGTCTTCGTTGGCAGTTGCCTCAGGCGTTTTTTGCAGCAGAGCGTTCAGTGGTAGCGCCACCAACAGGTGCAGGGCTGCCCAGCTCATGCAGGCCGTGCGCCAGCCCCAGTGCAGCTCGAGCCAGGCCGACAGCGGCCAGCCGATGGTGCTGGCCAGACCCGCCATCAGCGTGATGCCGGTGATCGGGCCGCGTGAGCGCTGGCCGTAAAGATGCACCAGCGTGGCAAAGGCCGCTTCATAAAGCCCTGCGGCCATGGCCATGCCCAAAATGCACCAGCCCGCAAACAGACCAACAGGCCCTTGCGCCAGCGACAGGATGACCAGCCCGAGTGCAAACACCAGGCTGTTGATCATCAGCACACGCCGCCCGCCGTAGCGGTCAATCGCCCGGCCGGCCAGCGGCCCCAGCAGGGCAGACACCACCAGTGCGGCTGAAAAAGCAGCAAAGATCAGTGGGCTGCTCACACCCAGATCGCGTGCCATCGAGTTCGCCAGCATGGCTGGCAGGTAGTAGCTCGAGGCCCATGCCAGCGTTTGCGCCAGACCCAGGCAGGCAACGGTGCGCGTCTGGGGTGTCATCTTGACGCCAGACTGAGTCCGGGAAGCCGGGCTGCGAAAGATCTGAAACTTGAAAAGCAAAAAAATAATTTTTTCATACCAGCAGCATCGTAGTCGCCCCAAATCAGCTTCAGCAGCCACTTTGACATTGATTTGCCACGTGACCGACATGTAGATGTCACGCGCCGCTTACAGAATTCAGCACAAGCCCAACAGCGCAAGGAAGCACATATGCAGGACGAGAAAAACAGCACAGGTTTATCACCCCAGCAAGAGCAGCCGCTGCCGCAACGGCTGCGTCCAGACCAGGTGCTTTTGAAGATTTTGCGTTGTACCGCCCAGTCTATGGCCAATAGCCCCGGTGGGCTGCGTTTTGTGGCCGGTACCCGACCCTGGTTGGAGGGCCTGAACGCCGGCATCCAACGCCTGCCGGATGGCCATCAAGGCTAATTTAAAAGTAATTATTCAGCGACTGATCTATTTCTAGGAATTTCAAATGAAAGAATTGCCCAGCCCGACTTTTTCCCTCTCGCCGATTGCCTTGCCGCGGGGATTGTTGGACCGCAGCCTGCAGTTGGTGCGTCCGGTGCCTCTGGCCCCAGCAGCTGTATCTTCTATTCAAGTGAGCTGGGCTAGTAACCTGGATGAAGTGCGTGCAGCGCAACGTTTGCGCTACCAGGTCTTTGCCGTCGAAATGGGTGCCCGACTGGACACCAAGGTGCCGGGGCATGATGTGGACCTGTTTGACGACTATTGCGAGCATCTCTTGGTGCGTGACCAGGCCACGCAGGAGGTCATCGGTACTTACCGCGCCTTGACGCCCACCCAGGCACGTCGGGCCGGTGGTACCTACAGTGACATGGAGTTTGACCTCACGCGCCTGCGCTCATTGCGCTCACGCATGGTGGAGTTGGGCCGCAGTTGTGTGCACGCTGATCACCGACAGGGTGCGGTGATTCTGGCCTTGTGGGGCGCACTGGCGCAGTTCATGTCGCGCAACCAGCTCGACACCATGATCGGTTGCGCCAGCATCCCCATGCAATACGGCGGCACCTCCACTGGTCATGCCGCGGCCAGCATCTGGCGCCAGTTGCGCCAAACGCATCTGGCTGGTATTGACTGGCATGTCACGCCGCGTCTGGCTTTGCCGGTAGACCGGTTGGATGACTCCCTGGACGTTGAGCCGCCGGCTTTGATCAAGGGCTACTTGCGCTTGGGCGCCAAGGTGTTGGGTGCACCGGCCTGGGATCCGGATTTCAACTCAGCTGATTTGCCCATGATGATGCGTATCGCTGATTTGCCACCGCGTTACCGCAAGCGTTTTGACGCCGCTGCCGGTTGATACCCGTATTTCACCAAACTGTCATTTATTTGTCATAAATAGATTCCACAATGAAAGTGATCTTGACTCACTCTGATTGAACGTCGGACCTCGATAACACCCTGTTTGAATTGTTTTTCACCTATGTCCAATCCAAACGAAATGACGGCGCCGATTTCTGCAGCTGGTTCATCGCGGCTGAATTTTCTCAACCGTGACGTCAGCATTCTGGCGTTCAACGAGCGCGTCCTGGACTTAGCTACACAAACTCAGACGCCCTTACTGGAGCGCTTGCGGTTTTTGTGCATTGTTTCTTCGAATCTGGATGAGTTTTTTGAAGTCCGCGCTGAGCCGCATTTGTCTGCGCTGAGGTTGAAGGGGGGGAATTCTTCAGAAGCGCAAGCTGCCTATGCCGCTTTGTCTGAGGCCGCGCACAGCATCGTAGAGCAGCAATACCGCCTGTACAACGAAGTATTGTTGCCGGAGTTTGCCCGGCAGGGCATTCATTTGCTGTCGCACAGTGAGCGTAATTCAGCTCAAAAGCGATGGGTAAAAGCTTATTTTTTGCGTGAAGTTCGGCCACTGTTGATTCCAGTCGGCCTGGATCCGTCGCATCCTTTTCCGATGGTTGCCAACAAATCGCTCAACTTTATTATTCGGCTGGGTGGCAAAGATGCTTTTGGGCGTGAAAACGAAATTGCGATTGTCAAAGTGCCCCGCGTGTTGCCGCGCATCATTCAAATCCCTGACATCGGTGGCAAAGGAAAATTACAGTTTGTCGCTTTGACCAGCGTGATTCGTTCTCACCTGGCTGATCTTTTTCCTGGGCGTGATGTGCAGCATTTCTCACAGTTCCGGGTGACCCGGCACTCTGATCTTGCGGTGGACGAGGAAGATGTTTTGAACCTGCGCACAGCCTTGCGTGCCGGCCTCGAACAGCGAAACTACGGACAAGCCCTGAGGCTGGAGGTTTCTGCCGGTTGTTCTGAGTACTTGTCTCAATTTTTACTTGAGCAGTTTGATCTGCCTGCCGAGGCGCTGTACAGAGTCCCCGGCCCTGTCAACTTGGTCCGGCTTACACAGTTGGTAGACCTGGTTAATGACCCTGCGCTGTTGTTCCCCCCGTTCAAAGCTTCCTACCCGCAGCAGCTTAAACAGGGTGAATCTATTTTCAAAAAGCTCAAAGATGGTGATGTCTGTATTCACCAGCCCTTTGAAAGCTTTGATGGCGTTTTGGCATTTTTGCGCGAGGCTGTCAATGACCCGCAGGTACTGGCCATCAAGCAGACGATTTACCGTACCGGTACTGACTCTGAACTGATGGTTTTGCTGCGCGAGGCTGTCAGACGCGGCAAAGAAGTCACTGTGGTGGTGGAGCTCAAGGCCCGCTTTGACGAAGAAGCCAACATCAATTGGGCCGAGATGCTGGAGTCGATCGGAGCGCAGGTGGTCTACGGCATTGTGGGTCTCAAGACACACGCCAAAATGCTGCTGGTAACGCGTCGTGAGGGCAAGCTTCTCAAACGTTATGGTCATCTCTCGACGGGCAACTACAACCCCAAAACTGCGCGGCTTTACACCGATGTGAGTTACCTCACTGCCAATCCATTGCTGACCCTGGACATGGAAAATGTCTTTTTTCATCTGGCCAGCCAAAGCCGCTTGCCCAAACTAAAGCAACTGGTGCTTGCACCCTTTCAGCTGCACGCCAAAATGCTTCAGACGGTTGAAGCTCTGGGAGCAGCGGCTGCCCGAGGCGAAGAAACGCGCTTGGTGGCCAAAATGAATGCCTTGACGGATGAGGGCTTGATGCATGCGCTGGTCCGTGCCGGCCAGCAGGGCGTGAAAATTGACCTTATCGTCAGGGGCGCTTGCATGTTGCCAGCGCAGGTTCCGGGTGTGACAGACAACATCCGGGTGCGCTCTATCATCGGCCGGTTCTTAGAGCATTCGCGGGTCTTTTATTTCCGCTCGGGTAAGACGGAAACGCTTTATTTGTCGAGTGCTGACTGGATGAACCGCAATATGTTCGGGCGAATCGAGCTGGCCTGGCAGGTGACGGACCCCGTGCTGCGCCAACGCATCATCGACGAATGTCTGGTGGCCTACTTGCATGACACCAGCAATGCTTGGGATCAAAAGGCAGACGGTACTTACCAACGCGTTCAACCGCCAGCCCATGGCCGTAAAGAAGGTGCTCAGGCCGCCTTGATGGTTCGCTACGGGGCACAAGGTGCTGCCACTGTTTCACAAGCTGGCAAGTCAGGCACCAAGCGGCGTGCGGAGTCACGCACCGACGCAATGAAGCAAAGCAGGAAAAGTAAGGTCAACTAAGCTATGGACTTGATTGCCTGGCGACATGCCGACGCTGAAGACCTCAGCGATGGTATTACGCCTTCAGCAATCATGGCCGGTGATGTTCAATCAGACTTGGCGCGTTGCCTGAGTTCTAAAGGCTTGCGGCAAGCCACACGCATGGCGCAATGGCTTGACAGCAAGTTGCCTGACAATGCCCGTATTCTTGTCAGCCCAGCGGTGCGCTGCGAACAAACTGTGGTGCCCTTGGGGCGTAAGTACAAAATTTGCCCCGAACTTTCCCCGGGTGGCTCGGTAGATGAGTTGCTGGCACTGACGCACTGGCCAGACAGCAAATACCCCGTTGTCGTGGTGGGGCATCAGCCGACCCTCGGCCAAGTGGTCAACCGCCTCCTTGGGCTAGAAGGTATTGATATATCGCTACGTAAAGGCTCCCTCTGGTGGCTTCGCAGCCGGCTGAGGGAGGGTCAAAGACAAGCTCTCGTGGTGACTGTTCAGTCACCCGACTTTCTTTGAGCAAAGACCAGTCGCCAGCGATCAGCTTCTGGCTGCAGGCCTGCCGGTTTTGATGGTGGGCACCGCAGACAGCGCGGCCAAAAATGCAGCGTCTGACATGGCGGCCAAAGCCTTGACGCCGGCGCGCAAGAGCTCGCTTTTTTTGGCGGCACGTGAGAGCTTGCCGGCCCGTTCTTTGAGCGCGTGAATCACCAAGTACTCGGTTTTAGGAATCGTGAAGCTGTCGCGGATCATTTTTGCTTTTTTGGCCTTTTCCACTTTGGCGGGCTTGCTGACTGGCTTGACCGCAGATTTCACTGCGGTTTTCACCTGTGGGCTTGGCTTGGCTTTAACAACTGATTTGACCGCGGTCTTTAAGGGGCGCTTTGCTGGCGACTTTACTGGCGATGCGGCTGCTTTGACCGTTTTGGATGGTGCGCTTTTGGCAGATACCGAAGGTTTCACTGCGCTGGTTTTGCGTGTGGCGCGCGTTTTAGCAGAGGTGACCATAAATGACTCCAAGAAAAAAGTTGGTAAACAGTTTATATAGTTTACACCGTTAATCAGTAGATCTGTCAAGTGCTGGTGACGCCAGCTTATCCTTCTTTAAGAACCAGGGCATAGCTGGTTTTTTGCCATGCGATGGCTTCTTCACGGAGCAGATAGGCAGATTGAGGGAAAGCTTCTCCCCAGCCGGGGCGAAGCGTAAGGCAAAAATTGGAACCTTCCAGGTTGAGGTTTAGCCCAGCCAGGTCCGGATTGCGTCGGGCATGGCAAAAAATGACGGCCAGTCGCAGTGCCATCAACTGCTGTACAAACATCGTGTCACTGAAGTCTGCGTCCAGTTTGCGCAGCTTGCCTCGGTGCCCTAGTACCAAGAGGCTTAAGCGGTGCAGCTCCGGCAATGAAAAGCCGGGCGCATCGGCGTTGTCCAAAATATAAGCGCCGTGTTTGTGTTGGTCGTTGTGAGAAATATGGCTGCCAATTTCATGCAACTGAGCTGCCCAGCCAAGCTTTTTTTCAAAGCGAACCAATTGTTCGTCAGGGCTTGGACACAACATTGTCAGCAACTGGCGTGCTGTGCGGCTCACACGCTCAGCGTGCACTCTGTCAACGTCGAATTTGCGCACCAGACTTTGAACAGTGTGCGAGCGCAAATCGGTCTGGGGCGCTTCTCGGTCGAGCAAATCGTAAAGTGCGCCGTGGCGCAGTGCACCGCGGGCCACATGCATGGTGTCGATGTTCATCAAATCAAACACTGCTCGAAGTACGCTGACACCACCACCAATCACCGGTCGGCGATCGTCTTTGAGAGACTCCATTTTCAGGCGGTCTGCACTTTGGGCTTTCAGCAAACGGTCCAGCAGCCAGTCCAGGCCTTCGCGAGTGATTAGGCCTTGCGGCCATCCTGAGCCGCCGAGCACGTCACTGACGGCGCCGACGGTGCCCGATGAGCCATAGGCGGTGTCCCATAACTGTCTTTCAAATAAGGGCGTGGCTTCCTCGAGTACCGCTTTAGCCGCTATTTCTGCGGCTTTGAATGCGCGCTCAGTGAACTGTCCTTCAGGGAAATATTTCATGGACCACCGAACACTGCCAACCCGCAAGGACTCCATGGTTTGTGCTTCAAGCTCGCAACCCAGAATCATTTCGGTAGACCGCCCGCCAATGTCCACCACCAAACGGCGTTCAGGGGATTGCGGCAGCAGATGGGCCACCCCCTGGTAGATCATCCGCGCCTCTTCACGCCCGGCAATCACGTCAATGGGAAAGCCGAGCAGCTGGTTCGCCCGGTTGAGAAAAACATCGCGGTTCCTGGCCTCACGCATCGTTTGTGTTGCGACCGCGCGGACCTGGTTTTTTTTAAAGCCGGCCAGACGTTCGCCAAAACGAGCCAGACAGTCCCAGCCGCGCTGCATGGCTTGCTCGGTGAGGTTGCGGTCGGCATCCAGTCCGTTGCCTTGACGAACTGTTTCTTTTAAATATTCAGTAGGACGGATGATGCCGTCTTCGAAGCGACCAATTTCAAGTCGAAAGCTGTTGGAGCCCAAGTCCACAGCCGCTAATCGGGTTCCGTTTTGCATAAATCCTGATCAAATATTTTCACTGCCAGCATAGCACCCGCGTGCTATTTTTTAAACTGCACAACCCAAAACAGCAAAGAAATGGCAGGCCGTTCCGGTGGCCACCAAAGCGTGCCAGACCGTGTGGGCGTACTTTACCTTCACGTCTAGTGCAAAAAAAATGACGCCCACTGAGTAAGCGGCACCGCCGAGCAACAGTAGGTTCATGACATCAGAAGAAACATGCTGCACCACCGGTAGCGCAGCCACCAGCACCAGCCAACCCATCAGCAGATAAAGACTGGTGGACAGCCAGGGGGCAGATAGTTTGTTGCTAATTTTCAATGCAGCACCAAGGACAGCGAGCAGCCAGACCAGCCCCAGAGTTATCCAATCTGGCGTGGCGTTAGGCGTGGCCAGTGCGAAGGGTGTGTAACTGCCGGCGATGAAAAAAAAGATTGCGCCATGGTCAAGTTTGAGAAAGAAATTTTTGCCCCGGCCGTCGGGTAGCGCATGGTAGACGGTGGAGGTGAAGTAGAGCAACACCATCGTCAGCGCAAAAATGATTGCACCCGTGCGGGGCGCTTGACCAGCTGGATTGGCTGCACCCAGCAAAAAGGGCACTGCCGCCAAAGCACCTAAGAGCGCTGCGCCGTGACTCAAGCTGTTGGCCAACTCTTCAGGCCGGCTTTGCGTGCGGGTGTTCATCCCTTTGGACGAACCACCGGCAGCGCCAATGTCACCAGCCAGCAGGTCGTCAGCATCATGGCTGAAGCGATCAGCGCCCAAAGCAGACCGCCCCACTGGTAGAGCAAGCCTGATAGCAGCGTTCCACCAAAGCGGCCCAAGGCGTTGGCCGCGTAATAAAAACCGACGTCTTCAGCCGTTTTTCACTGCCGGCATAGGCCAGCACCAGGTAAGAGTGGACTGATGAATTGACTGCAAAGGCAATGCCAAAGAGCACCAAACCGAAAACCACCACCCATTGCAGTTGCGGTGCGTGCAAGCCCACGGCCACAGCCAGTGCAACAGTGATTGCCGCCAGTGCGGCCGACCACCAGCGTGCCGCCGGCACTTCGCGGCTCAGACCGTCGTCACTGCGGCGCACGATCTGTGGTGCCAAGGCCTGCACCAGACCGTAGCCAATAGTCCAGAGCGCTAAAAAGCCGCCCACCATGGTGAAGGTCCAGCCGGAGGCATACAAAAACACAGGTACGCCCACCACAAACCAAACGTCGCGTGCGCCAAAAAGCACCACACGGGCCAGGGCTAACAAGTTGATACCTCGATTTTTTGCTAAAAATTCTTTGGCTGTTTTGGAGGCTTCCCGTTTGCCCATCAAACGCGGCACAAACATAAGCACGCCAGTCAGAACCACGCCCAGCAAGGCAGCCATGACCCACAAAGCCTGGGCAAAGCCCAATTGGTCCAGCAGCAAGCCGCCCAAGAAAAAACCAACGCCCTTCATCGCATTTTTGCTGCCGGTGAACCATGCCACCCACTTGAAAAGTTGACCGCTACCTTGATTCTGGGCGCGGTCTGCCGTGATTTTGATGGCCGATTTACTGGCTGTTTTGGTGAGATCTTTGGCAACGCCGCAGATGCCTTGCGCTATCACCACCCAAGTCACGGACAAGGCCGCTGTCCATTCGGGTTGAAGGAGAGAGAGCAGTAAAAACCCAATGATCTGCAAACTCATTCCAACGGCCAGCATGCGGGCGATGCCGTAGCGTGTGGCCAGCCAACCGCCTATCAAGTTGGCCAGCACGCCGGCAGCCTCATATAGTAAAAACAGCAAGGCCAGCGAAAATGAAGAGTAGCCAAGCCGGTAAAAATGCAGCAGCACCATCATGCGCAGCGCACCGTCGGTCAGTGTGAAACCCCAGTAGGCAGCAGTGACGATGGCGTAGTCGCGAACAGCGGCTTTGCGCTCGCTAAGTTGCGCCAGCAAAGTGTCTGACATCTGCTTCAGATGCCAGTGTTTTGCATGTGACAGGCCAGGTCCACCATGCGGCAGGCATAGCCCATTTCATTGTCATACCAAGCATAAACCTTGAGCAGCGTGCCGTCGGTCACCATGGTCGACAGCGCATCAACAATAGAACTGCGTGTGTCGCCGGCATAGTCGGCGCTAACAAGCGGACGCTCTTCGTAGCCCAGAATACCCGCCAGAGGACCGCGCGCGGCTGCCGCAAAGAGCGCATTGACTTCTTCAACCGTGGTGGAGCGCTGCAGCTCGAAAACACAATCGGTCAATGAGGCATTGAGCACAGGCGCCCGCACGGCATGGCCATTGAGTTTGCCCTTGAGCTCCGGGTAAATTAAGGCAATGGCGGTGGCGCTGCCCGTGGTAGTCGGTGCCAGGCTCAGCATGGCGCTGCGGGCACGGCGTAAGTCCTTGTGCGGAGCATCCACCACGAGGTTGGTGTTGGTCGGGTTGTGGATGGTGGTGATCTGTCCGTGGCGTATACCTAGATTTTCCTGGATCACTTTGACCACAGGCGCCAGACAATTGGTGGTGCAGGATGCGGCTGTCACGATACGGTCGGTGGCCGGGTTGTAGCGCTCGTGGTTAACGCCCACCACGACGTTGAGGACATTGCCCACTTTGACCGGTGCCGCCACGATCACGCGTTTGGCGCCGCGGTCAAAATGGCCTTGCAGCGTCTCGGGTGTGAGAAATTTTCCGGTGCACTCGAGCACCAGTTCTACCCCCATGTCACCCCAGGAGATGTCTCCTGGCGCAGCATGCGAGCTGAATGTCATCGATTGCTGGTTGATTCGAATTGCATGCGCTTCATGCGCGCCGATATCTGCGCGCCATTGGCCTTGAATGCTGTCAAAGGCCAGCAAGTGGGCTGTGGCAGCTGCACCGCCTTTAAGTTCATTGAGGTGGACCACATCCAGTCGGTTGGCTTGGCGGGGGTCATCCGCAGGTCGGTGGGCTGCGCCCAGGGCGGCCCGCAGAGCAAGACGCCCGATGCGGCCCATGCCGTTGATACCGACTTTCATAAAAGTTACCACCTTTGTAAGCTGGACCGAATATTGCTAATCGTCATTGGAAGATGTGTCAGTCTAATGACAAATTAGATTCGAGTCATTGACGTTAATTTGTAATAAATACTAGTTTAAATAACTGTTGCCGCTTGGACTAAGACCAATGAGCCAGATTTTTATCACTTGTATTTTTATCTTCTGGAGTTTCAATGTCCCACAATTTCGACGACGACAACTTTAATACGTCTAACAATGAGCACTTTCAAAGTGTGCTCGGAAAAGCGCTTAAGAATCCCTCGCGCCGCCGCATGATCCAAGGTGGTTTCGGTTTAGCAGCACTCTCAACCTTGGCCATGTTGCCCGGTTGCGCCAGCATGAGCACATCTGGTGCTACTAAAAGCGCTTCGCTTGGTTTTGGGTCTCTAGAAAAGAGCCTCCTCGACAGCGTGATTTTGCCACCCGGCTACAGCTACAAGGTCTTGCACGCCAGTGGTGATGCAATCAACAGCAGCGTCGCAGCCTATTCCAACCAGGGCACTGAGACCGATGACTGGTCCGCCCGAATTGGTGATCAGCATGACGGCATGGACATTTATTACATTGACGCTGCTGGTAAGTATTCTGACAAAGATACGGGGCGCGCTGTTTTGAGCATGAACCATGAAAGCTCGGCCGAAGCACATTTCCTGCACCCCAAAGGCCAGACCTCGAATGGCGTTTCCGGTCGCAAGTTTGACCAGTTCGGCCAATGGGACCTGGGTACTCGCCCTGAGCTTGAAGTGCTCAAAGAAATCAATCTGCACGGCGTGTCAGTGGTCGAGCTCAGCAAGACCGCCTCCGGCTGGAGCTACAAGCTCGATTCACCTTTGAACCGCCGTGTGACACCCCAGACGCCTGTGCGCATCACTGGCCCGGCAGCTCACATGGCTGACATCCGTGCCATGACGGGCACCCGCTATGACCCCAGCGGCGCCACCAGCCGCGGAACAATCAACAATTGCGGTCACGGCAAAACGCCCTGGGGCACCTACCTGGCATGCGAAGAAAACTGGGCCATGTATTGGCAGCTTCCCGTGGGCAGTAACCCAGGTGATGACAAGGCCGTGGCTTCTCGCAAGCGCTATGGTGTCGCCAGCGCCGCTCTGACCAGCGCCATCAAAACAGAGCGCAGCCAGGGGTGGCACACAGTGTCTGCCAGCGATAACCGCTTCGCCCGCTGGAACATTGCCGCTGTCGGCAACTCAGCTGCAGAAGACTTCCGCAATGAGCCCAATACCTTTGGCTACAACCTGGAAATTGATCCGCTGGCACCCAATTCAGTTCCCGCCAAGCGCGTTGCCATGGGTCGTTTCGCACACGAGGCTGCAGTTTGTGGTTTGCCCAAAGAAGGCGCTCCGCTGGCCTTTTACATGGGTGACGATTCCCGCAATGATTACATCTACAAATTTGTCTCGACAGCAAATTGGGATGCTAAAGACATTGGCGGCGGTATGGCGGCCGGTGACAAGTATTTGTCAGAAGGCAAGCTCTACGTCGCCAAATTCAATGCAGATGGCAAAGGTCAGTGGATTGAGCTGTCGATCGCTGACCCGCGCATCGCCAACCACTCGGCATACCGCTTTGCCAACCAGGCTGACGTGCTCATCAACGCGCGTCACGCAGCTGATGCGCTGGGCGCCACGCCGATGGACCGCCCTGAGTGGGGTGCTGTCAACAATCAAAATGGCGAGATCTATTTCGCGCTGACCAATAACAATGCCAGCAACCGCACACCCACCAAGGTTAATGCAGCCAACCCACGTGCTTACATGGACGTGGACGGCAAAAAGGGCGCAGGCAACCCGAACGGCCACATCATCCGTTTCAAGGAAGATGGTCAAAGCGCCTCTGCCATGAGTTTTGCCTGGGATATTTTTGTGTTCGGCGCCGAAGAAGACGCAGGCGATGCCAATTTGTCCGGCTTGACAGCTAAGAACGCATTCTCCTCTCCCGATGGCTTGTGGTTTAGCAAAGCGACAGGCATTTGCTGGATTCAGACCGACGACGGCGCCATGACCGATGAGACCAACTGCATGCTGTTAGCAGCTGTGCCCGGCCAAGTGGGTGATGGCGGCAAAGTCACGGTCAACAATGCGATGACCGTGAACGGTGCACTTGTCGCGGGCAAGCAGGAAACCTTCATCGGTGCTGCACTTGGTGAGACCCGTCTGCGCCGTTTTCTGGTTGCGCCCAAGGGTGCAGAGGTCACCGGTATCACCGAGACCGAAGATGGCAAGACGCTGTTTGTCAACATCCAGCACCCGGGTGAGAACACACCGGCCCTCGGCAATGCAGCGCAATACACACTGGAGAGCACCTGGCCTGGTAATGTTGGCTATGGTCCGGTTGGTCGTCCGCGCTCGGCGACCCTTGTGATCACGCGCAATGACGGTGGTCTGATCGGCGTTTAATTAAGTGCCGTGTTAATAAAAAGCCGCTGCTCCGAAAGGTGCAGCGGCTTTTTTCATGGGCCGCAGGTCATCAACGCGTCACTGAACAGACTTTTCATTGACATAGCCAATCGTTACTATTTGTACAGGTAAAAATGATGATGTTTACCTGGTGAATCTCTGAGAAAAAACTCAACAGAAAGAGCAAGCCATGAATAAATTACATACATCCCATGCGTACACAGTTTGATGTACCAGGCGACGCCGGCCCACTTGGGGCACCTGACGGTGACGATGATGAAAAAGGTCAACGTTTTCGCACCATTTTCATTTCTGATATTCACTTGGGAACGCCCGGCTGCCAGGCACTGGCATTACTGGATTTTTTGCGAACCCATCCCAGTGACACGCTGTACCTTGTAGGCGATATCGTTGACGGCTGGCAGTTGCGCCGTAGATGGTACTGGCCACAGGCGCACAACGACGTGGTTCAAAAGCTCTTGCGCCGCGTACGCAAAGGTTGCCGCGTGATTTACGTCCCCGGTAACCATGATGAATTTGCTCGTGATTTCATTGGGCATCATTTTGGCGGTATCGAAGTGGTGCAAGAGGCTGTGCATGAGACAGCGGATGGTCGTAGCCTGTGGATTATTCATGGCGACTACTTTGATGCGGTGGTGCAGTGCGCCAAATGGTTGGCTTATCTGGGCGACAACCTGTATGAACTGACCCTGCGCATGAACCGACACCTCAATTCTCTGAGGGGCCGTTTGGGTCTGCCTTACTGGTCACTGTCCGCTTTTCTCAAGCAAAAAGTCAAAACAGCGCTGAATTACGTGACTGATTTTGAAGTCGCCGTAGCCAACGAAGCTAAAAAGCGCGGGCATGACGGCGTTTTGTGCGGCCATATCCATCGTGCTGAAATGCGCATGATCAATGGCGTGTTGTATTGCAATGACGGCGATTGGGTAGAAAGTCGGACTGCCCTGGTAGAGCACTATGACGGGCGCCTGGAGATTTTGCATTGGGAGCCCTCCCATGAGGTACAAAAAACTTCACAGCCTGCATCGGTGATCTCATCGCCTGTGGTCTCATGAAAATCGCGTTGGTGACCGATGCATGGCTGCCACAAGTCAACGGGGTGGTGACGACTTTGCTGGAGCTCTTGCGTGACTTGGAGTCGCGCCAGCATCAAGTCCTGGTGATTCATCCCGGGCAATTCAAGACCAAACCCTGTCCGGGCTATTCGGGCATTGACTTGGCGCAGCGGCCGCGTGAGCTGCTCAGCCGGCAAATCGATGAGTTTGTGCCTGATGCCATCCATGTGGCTACCGAGGGCCCACTGGGCTGGGCGGCGCGTGGCTACTGCCGGCGAAACAGACTGCAATTCACCACCGCCTTTCATACCAAGTTTCCTGAAATCTTGAAGTCAGCCATGCACGTTCCTTTGTGGGTAGGCTATGCCTTGTTCAGGCATTTTCATAAATATTCAGCCGGCATCATGGTCCCCACCCAAGGTGTTTTAGAGATGCTTCGTGCGCGCGGATTTAAAAATTTGCGAGGCTGGACTCACGGTGTGGACACCGATTTGTTCCGCTTTCATGGAAGCGCCAGAATCTATCCACCCTTAAACAAAATTGAGCGGCCCTTGTCACTTTTTGTAGGCCGTGTTTCATACGAAAAAAACATCAAAGCCTTTCTTGAGATGGATACGCCAGGCACCAAAGTGGTTTGCGGCGTGGGTCCCCTAGAAGAAGCTCTCAAGTTGCGTTACCCGGGTGTTCGTTGGTTGGGTTTGCTGCCGCGTGATGAGCTTGCCATGGTTTACGCCGCAGCCGATGTGTTTGTTTTCCCCAGTCGATCGGAAACCTTTGGTTTGGTCATGCTAGAGGCCATGGCTTGCGGCACGCCGGTGGCGGCTTACCCGGTGGATGGCCCGCTGGAAGTACTTAATGCATCCGAGGGCACCAAAGGCGGTGTGCTGCACGAAGACCTGAAGCAGGCATTTACTGATGCACTTCTTGTTCCGCGCTGGCAAGCGCGTGAGAGAGCTATGGATTTCAGCTGGGAAGCTGCTGGCCGTTTATTTCAAAACCACTTGGTCAAGGCAAGGCCGTCCAGCTCTTTGTCATAAGCCATTTTTTGTTGAATGCTGGCTGATAACGATGGTGAGTTCAGACAACTGGCCAGCCGGGTAACAAGGCCAATGACTTCATCAGCTCGGCGCCTGCAGTTTCAAGGCTGGAGTCATTGAGCAAGCGGATAACACGAGAACGGGGCTCGATGTCAAACGCCACGGAGCGTTGAACCCTTGCCTCAATCGCCTCAGGCGATTCACGCCCGCGTGCCAGCAGACGAGCGCGAAGAATGTCGGCACTGGCGCTGATGTGCAAGACATTCATGCCTTCAAAATCCCTAAGAACCTGCACCAAGTGAGCCCGTGAGCCATTGACCAAAACCCAGTCTTGTTTTTGCAGCGGCTGAAGTTCACAGTGACGCACTCCATATTGCCGTCCATTGGCCAGCCAGTGCAGTGCAAATGCATTGGAATCACGCAAGCTATCGAAACTTGCCGCGTCAACACTCTCGTGTTGTTCGCCCTCAGCTTGTAAGGGCCGGTCAATTGTGCGTCGCGCGAAGTGAACGGGCGATGCAGCTGGCAGTCGGTTTCTCAGCCACTCAAGCAGGCTGTCTTTACCTGCACCTGAAGGACCCATCACGTATATCAGGCGCTGGTTCATGGCGCTAAATAAAAGTGTTCTTGCAGCATGAAGTCAGCGCTAGGAGAGGGTTCTACAAAAAGCGCCAGAGAATCGAGTCGGCATGGCGGCAGCACGGCGAACCAGTCTTGTGCGGCAGCAAGCAGGCTTTCAATTTGATATTGGCTGAAATTTTTCAACGAGCCCGTGAGTGAAAAGTGGAGACGGTAATGCTCAAGTACAAAGGGATAACCCCAGCGCAACAGCATGGCATCTTGTTCAGCTGAAAGCCCTGCTTGCCGGCGCCGCTTCAATTCGCTTTCAGACAGCGTTGCAGCCAGCGACTGAAGTTCAACGACACACCTGGCCGCAACAGTGTTAGCTTTTTCGGATTCATGTTGCGGCACAAGCGCCAGAAAATCATCTATCTGAACGACTTGCATCGGCGGCATGTGAAATGCCTGAATACTTTTGGCCAAGGTCGATAGCGTTGTCGTCAAAAGATTCACGCTTGTGTCTGGCGCCAGCGTGAATGGAGCCTTGAGGGTTGCGTGCCAGCCGTAACGGCGGGGTGCAGCTCTTGTACTTTGCCATTCATCTTCGCTGATCCCATTGATCGCAGGCATGGCAAGTACAGCACCGCCGGCAGCACAGCGGCCCAGCCATTGACTACCGGCCTGCCACCAAGCGCTTTGAGGTGGCGGGGCAAAGTAAACCGCGTAGCGGTAGGGCGCTGGTAAGGACTTAGTTGTCATGTCGGACCATTAAATTTACCCGGTCACCGGCAAACCAGGTTGTTGCAAATTCAATCGGCAAGCCAAGGGTGTCAATGTTGATGCTTGTCACTTCCAGCACGGGCCGGTTGATGGGTTGGCGCAGATGGGCTGCAATCTCCGCACTAGGAATTTTGGCGATGATTCGACTTTCTTGCCTTGTGTAATCGCTCAGTCCGCATGTGGCGAAGGCGGCGGTAATGGATCCGGTTTGCATGATTGTTTCATCGAGCCCTTCAAAGCGGGGCAGCGGGAAAAATCGCTCACTCACATGCAGCACTTGACCCTCTGCTTCGCCCAAAATATTCAGGTACAAGAGTTTGCTGCGCGCGGGCAATGCCAGTGCCTTAGCTTGTGCGGCGCTGGCTTTCACCGTGCTGGCTTGCAGCACTTGCAGTCCGCCGCGCAACCCTGCTTGGTCCAGGCTTTGACGGTGACGCGTGCGCTTACCCAGTATCAGCTCAACCGCAAAGTCCTCCACATAGGTTCCGCTGCCTTGGGTCACACGCACCAGCCCTTGGCTGGCCAGGCTTGCCAGTGATTTTCTGATGGTGTGCCGGTTGACGCCAAATTGTTCTGCCAAGCTGTGCTCTGAGGGCAGGCGTTTTCCTGGCGGGTAAATGCCACGGCTGATGGCGTTGGATATTTGTGTGGCGATGCGCAACCAAAAACTTTCACGCGCTGGTTGCTCTGGGTCTGCCTGAGAAATCAGTGTTGTCATGAAACCTACATAAGTGATAGTTAAGCTAGCATCAGACAATTTATTTGTCTATACAACTTGAGAGTATCACCGAGATGTTTCATTCATTTGACAATATTGAACCCGCGCAGCCGATATCGCGTGCAGACTGGATGGCCCTGTTGTCCCGGGCGCCCTTGGACCTGCTCGAGTCTGCCGTCGGCACGCACTGGCCGGCCAAGCCCAACTGGCTTAGAGCGCCGGAAACGGGGCTGATGATGGTTCAGGGTCGTGCCGGCGCTACGGGGGAGCGTTTTAACCTGGGCGAGGTCACCGTCAGCCGTTGCGCTTTGCGTCTTTCCTTGGCTACGCCAGAGGTTGGCGTGGTGGGTGTGGCCTACGCCCTGGGTCGCTCGCACCGACAGGTGAGTCTGGCCGCCGTAGCCGATGCTTTGCTCCAGGACCCGACGCAAAAGAACTTGCTGGAGCAAACCTTGCTGACGCCTGTACGGCTGCATTTGGCGCAGCAGCGCAGCCAGCGCGAGCAAGCGGCGCAAAGCACCAAAGTTGAGTTTTTCACAGTGGCCCGAGAAGCCGGAGCTCCTGACGAAGATGGAGATGAGGCATGAGCGTTCAGGATCTGAGTCAACTGGGCGCTGGCTTTTCACATGAGGGCTTCGGTAGTCAGGCTGTTTTTCGTGTGGCGCTGGACGCTCTTTCGCACCCGGGCCTTTGCATGCTGGTATTGCATGACGCTCAAACACCGCTGGCCGGCCAGCCTGCAGCAGCTGCCTTGTTGCTGGCTTTGCTAGATTCTGATTGCACGCTTTGGCTGTCACCTTCTTTGGCCGGCAGTGATGCGGCTTCTTGGCTTCGCTTTCACACCGGATGTCAGCTTGTCGAACAAGCTGATAAAGCCATGTTTATCTGGGTGGCTGCAGGTGATGAGATGCCGGCGTTGGACAGTTTCTCCCAGGGCAGCGACAACGAGCCGGACCAGTCTGCAACTTGCGTACTGGATGTCGCCCAAATGGGCGTGGGTACAGACCGTCAAAAGCATTGGCTGCTAACCGGGCCGGGCATTCAGGATGTCACGCACTTGGCGGTCGATGGGCTGCCTGCCGATTTTCAATCGCAGTGGGCTGCCAATCACGCGAGCTTCCCGCGCGGCGTGGACTTGTTCCTCGCAACACAGAACCAGCTTGTCGGTTTGCCGCGCACCACATCGATTCAATTATCTGGAGGTCTTTAAGCATGTACGTGGCCGTCAAAGGCGGGGAAAACGCCATTCTCAACAGTTACCTTCTGCTGGCCGCACAGCGCCGCGGCGACAACCGCCTGCCAGAGCTCAGCGTGCTGCAGATTCAGCAACAGCTCAAACTGGCCGTGGACCGCGTCATGAATGAAGGCTCGGTTTACGACCCTGAACTTGCGGCGCTGGCGATCAAGCAAGCCAGCGGCGACCTGATCGAAGCCATTTTTTTGTTGCGCGCCTACCGCGCCACCTTGCCTCGACTGGGCATTACCCAGCCACTCAAGACTGAGCGCATGTCGCTGCAAAGGCGCATCTCTGCAACCTTCAAAGATCTGCCGGGCGGCCAGGTGCTGGGACCCACCTACGACTACACCCAGCGATTGCTTGATTTCACGCTACTGGCCAGCAGTCAGCCCGTGCCCACCGCAGTAACGCACAACACCGAAGAACAGCCAGGTCGAATTGATTTGGCAGTTACGCCGCGCGTGGTTGATCTGCTCAACAACGAAGGTCTGATTGAAACGCGGCCCATCCCGCCGGGTGACCCTGCCCCTGTGGACCTGACCCGTGAACCCTTGCGCTTTCCGGCCGTGCGCTCCACCCGCCTGCAAAATTTGGCGCGTGGTGATGAAGGTTTTCTGTTGGCGATGGCTTACTCGACCCAGCGCGGTTACGCCCACAGTCACCCATTTGTCGGCGAGGTTCGTTTGGGTCAGGTGGCGCTGGAGATCGTTCCTGAGGAACTTGGCTTTGCCATCTCCATTGGCGACATCGAAATCACAGAGTGTGAGATGGTCAATCAGTTTGCCGGTAGCAAAACAGAGCCGCCGCAATTCACTCGCGGCTATGGCCTTGCGTTTGGCCACAGCGAGCGTAAGGCTATGGCCATGAGTCTGGTGGACCGGGCACTGCGCGCCGATGAGTTGGGCGAGCCGATTGAGTCGCCCGCACAAATGCAGGAATTTGTTTTGTCGCACAGTGACAACCTTGAAGCCTCAGGCTTTGTGCAGCACCTGAAGTTGCCGCATTACGTTGACTTTCAATCTGAACTGGAATTGATCCGGAAAATGCGCGCGGCATCCAGCCAGACGCCGAGCCCGACAGTCCCTGGAGTCACAGCATGAACGTCGCTCATGAAATCGAACTGGCGCCTTTGACTGAACTGGCCAGCGGCGATGTGCAGTCCAACTTTAACTTTGCCTACCTGGATGAGCGCACTAAGCGCATGATCCGCCGAGCACTGCTCAAAGCAGTGTCAATTCCCGGCTACCAAGTGCCATTCGGCTCGCGTGAGATGCCGCTGCCCTATGGCTGGGGCACTGGCGGTATTCAAGTGACGGCCTCGGTCATCGGGCCTAAAGATGTACTCAAGATCATCGACCAAGGATCTGACGATACCGTCAATGCGGTGAATATCCGTCGTTTTTTCGAGCGTACAGCTGGCGTGGCAACGACCACGCACACCCTTGATGCGAGTTTGATTCAGACCCGCCACCGGATTCCCGAGATTCCTCTTCAGGAAGGGCAGGTGATCATTTACCAGGTGCCTGTGCCGGAGCCGATGCAGCGCTTGGAGCCGCGCGAGACCGAAACTCGCACCCTGCACGGGCTGGCCGAATATGGTTTGCTGCACGTCAAGCTGTATGAGGACATTGCCAAGTACGGTCACATCGCCACCACCTACGATTACCCGGTGCTGGTGAACGGGCGCTACATCATGGCGCCTTCACCGATTCCGAAATTCGACAACCCGAAGATGCACATGAACCCGGCCTTGCAACTCTTTGGCGCTGGCCGCGAAAAACGCATCTATGCAGTGCCCCCGTACACCTCCGTCGAAAGTCTGGGCTTTGAAGACCATCCCTTTGAAGTGCAGCGCTGGGATGCCGCCTGCGCACTGTGTGGTGCCAAGGACAGCTTTCTCGATGAAGTGATCACTGATGACCTCGGCACACGCATGCATGTCTGCTCGGACTCGGACTATTGCCAGTCGCGTCAAGACGCTTCAAGATCGGCTCATGGCGAGGCTGCCATATGAGTGTCCATATCCGTCAGGCTGAGTCGACTGATGTGGCAGCGGTATTGACCTTGTACGCGCAGATTGACTTCAACAACGATGCAGTCTTGTCTGAAGCCGAGGCACTAAAAATCTTTGCTGAGTTTGCACGCTACCCGAGTTACCGGCTGTTCGTGGCCATGGACGCAGCCCAAGTGGTTGGCAGCTATGCCTTGCTGGTGATGCACAACATGGCCCATGGCGGCATGCCCTCAGCCGTGGTGGAGGACGTCGTGGTCGCCAGCGCACAACAGGGGCGCGGCATTGGCCGGCAGATGATGGACCATGCCAAAGAAGAGGCCAAGGCCGCAGGTTGCTACAAGCTGGCGCTGTCCTCCAACCTCAAGCGCCACGCAGCGCATTCCTTTTATGACTCCCTCGGGTTTGAGCAGCACGGCCTGAGTTTTGTGATCGAACCCTGATATGACATTGATCTCACCCCAGACATCTGCTGCGCCTTCTGCACTGCTGCAGGTTCGTGGGCTCGGTAAGAATTACGGTGACCGCGTTGCGCTCAAAGATGTTTCTTTTGACCTGTGGCCCGGTGAGGTGCTGGCCGTGGTGGGCGAGTCCGGCTCCGGCAAGTCGACCCTGCTCAACGCCATTGCTGCCCGTAGCCGACCCGATACCGGCAGCGTCCACTTCATGACTCGCCATGAGGGTCTCCAGGAGGTCTATGGTATGACCGAGGCGCAGCAGCGTTTGCTGTCGCGCACGGACTGGGGCTTT
>Ga0214921_10002112_pt1 | contig 32798 bp, 38 predicted proteins | sample LL1505_MetaG_FD_177992 | JGI IMG/M metagenome (GOLD analysis project Ga0214921, IMG submission 177992) | Freshwater microbial communities from Lake Lanier, Atlanta, Georgia, United States - LL-1505 | ecosystem: Environmental > Aquatic > Freshwater > Lake | place: USA: Georgia | collected... | reverse complement strand
TCATCCGAAATATCCGTGGATCGGCGCATCTCCGGATGGAATCAATGTGTCGTGTGAAAATCCGCGACTATTGGGCCGAATGATTGAAATCAAGAATATCGTGAACCGCGAAATTGATGGGAATCCGTCCGTCGCATACTGGATACAAATGCAGATCCAGATGGAAACGTGCGATTTGGAAGAATGCGATTTTGTGGAAACCCAGTTTAAAGAATATGAATCGGCGGTCGAGTTCTGGGAAACACCACATAATCATCCTATTATTCAGCAAACAAAAGCAAAAGAAAGAGAAGAAAAAAAAGACAAAGGAATCATATTGATGTTTATGGATACGCAAACCTATTCAGTGAAATATGAATATATGCCATTGGATATAAAACTGACCCCCAGATTGACGGATGAATGGATTTTTTCCACGATTCATCGTCTGGAGTCGGAATCGTACAAATATCAAAAAACCATTTATTGGTATTTGGATATATATTCTTGTGTTCTCGTGAAAAGAAACCGCAGATGGTTTGAAGCCGCTGCGCCGATCATAGAAAACGCATGGAAAACGATAGAGAAAGAACGGGTAGAAGGACATGCCCATCGCGCGCCGAAATCTAGGGCTGGAAAACGCATATCAAAAAATCTCCTGTTGGAAGTTGTCAAAATGGACGCAGTGGATACAGAAAATAGTTGAACAATAATCATCATATTCCCATCCATATTCTTAACTATATCGATTCCTTTTCATTTCAGGTGATTCTAATTTAACAAACACGCTTTCCGGTTCACTTGATATTTGTTGTTCAGGAAATAACTTTGAATGAAAATCGTCAATCATTTGATTTGTTGCATCATCCACAACAAACTGACGCATTTCTCTTATTTGGCGTATTCTCAAAACTATAATCTCAAACATATCAGACGGTACAAATAAAAAATCTTTAAATATTCTTTCTTGGCCAATATTATATATTACATAAACCGCTTTATAGAATTTGGAAGAAGTTAGAAATAGATAGAAGAAAAATAGTTTATAATAAGGATTTGTCTTATCTATATAGTCAAATGCCGTATCAAGATATTCCTTCGCATCACCTAGTCCACTAATATAGATTTCAAACCAAAATAAATATTTCATTGCATACTCCGATATTGATCTCGCAAATTCTTCATCCACATCTGCACCACTATCAATCACATATTTATAAATATAATCGACACGAAACAAATCCATTAATTCACTAATACTAAGGTAATAGGTTAGAATATATGAATATATAAATATCATTTTTTCGTAAATACCATGATTTTCTCCGCCGTTTCGCGATGTGTCGAAACATGCACATTTTTATTATGCATGGGCAGCGTCGCCTGCAAATGAAAATACTTTTTCGCCACTTTGTTCATATCCTCCAACATGGCATATTTTGGAGGACCAGTACCACTACCACTACTATTGCCACCACTACTATTGCCACTGCCATAACCCGATAAAATGTAGCACATTTTACCACCGGGACACAACACCTCCTCACACAGCTGCATCGTTTTCTCCCAATATCCCGCGAGCCAGTCTTCATAGCTCGCGAAGGTGGTCGTACTCTGCTTCTTATTCGTATCTGGATACAGTTCCAGCTCGTAATAGGGCGGGCTGAAAAAAACAGCGTCAAAATGCCCCCGGTATTTCTGCAAAAACGCGTGATTGTCCAAAAAGGTTTGCGACGGGTCGCAATAGATCGTCACATCCCGCACACGATCCGGATAATACTGTTGGACAAATTCGCCCGTTTTTTTGCAGACCCCCGGAATGACATCCGTTCCGACATATTCGAGAACACGCGGAGATTCCAGGAAGCCGTGGACATAGGATGACCAACCCAATGTTGGAGTAAATATGCGCGTCCCTTTCAGAATCGACTCATTGATCGAATACACGACATAGGGGTTCATGATGGATGCGCGGAAATAGTAGGACGAGAACACGCTGCCGAGACGGCCATTGCGCATATAGAAGAGCGCACTCGGCGTCACCATCTTATAATCGATGATTTCGCGGAAATAAAAATCCTCGAGAACATCGAGAAAGGTGGGAATACCCGCGAGCCCCGATTTCGTCCGTTTCAATATATCCAACAGGTGCATGTTGCGAATGGCGTTTTTGAACCCGACCTGCGCATTGTTGTTGATCTCACCGCGTTTCATTGCGGGTTCCATGCGTAAAGAGTGCGGATCTTTTACGGCCAATGACGTCGCGTAGAAATTGCATAAATACGCGAAGCGATTCACAAGATTCCCCTGTAGGAGTTTGAGATGTTCGGTGTCGATTTGGTGCGCGAGAGCGTATTCGGCAAGGGGCACCAATTTACCTGAGCCAGTGCGGACGGTTGCGTGTTTCATGAATTGGGTAAATGTTCTCGACGGCGGGTCCTTTTGGAATCTGCGCAACCAATCTTTTTCTGAAACCCATTTCATTTGTTTATTGTTTTATATATATATTAGAATAAGCTTATATAATGACCATTTTCATCATTATATAATATATTCAACACATAGGAGAATCAATGAATCATCGGCAATAAAACAGAGGATTGTTTCCATCGTCATTATAGACTTTGTAATGATGTTGCCACATAAATTCATAAATCCGTTCTTTGGTATATCCGAAATATTTTTCCGAAGTATGATTCGTTTCCACTTGTATGAGAGGTTTGCAGGATTCAATGATTTCGACGGCGCCTTCCAATACATATAATTCGGACCCCTCCGTGTCGATTTTGATGAAATCTACTACCGGTTTCTCTTGCGGTTGCGTATGCATATTCATGGTTCTCCAGACATCGTCCAGTTTTACTACACGGATTGCCTCCGCATCATTCGCATCGCATTCGCGAATGTAAAAACAGCCCGAATTGGCGTCACTGTGTTGCATGACTTTACAGTGCGCAGTTTTATTGTAAACGCCTTGATTGTAGACGGTTATATTGGCGGCATGATTGGCCTCGATGTTTTTCTTGAAAAACGTGTAGGATGACACGTTTGGTTCAAATGCCACCACTTTTTGAAATAGTTTCGAATAAGGCAAGGATTGTGTTCCAATATGCCCGCCGACGTCAATAAATGTGCGATTACATCCCGGGTATTCGCGCATATAGGACTTGACAATTTCCAGTTCGCGCGGATAAGGTTCGCATTGCCCGTTGTCGATGTGCCATATAAACACGGGGTCGTCACTATAATACTGGAGCGAGTCATACTGACCCATTAATTCAACATTCCCTGTAGGAGATTGCATTTATTAGTTGCTAATTAAATTTCTATATTTTTTATATATATAGAATATGTCAACCACTGGCGATGTTTTTATGAATACAGCGAGTCTCCATTTCTTGCCAAAAGGCGTTGAAACATTGAATACGGGGGCTTTTACATACGAAGGCCGGTTTCGCGATCCGTCGTTTCCCCTAGTATCTAAAAACCAATGTTTCGAAATCACAATCACAGATGATCACATGAATATTGATTATATCAAATACTCAAATGAATTCAATTGTAAACTTGCTGGATCCGTTATTTTGCGAGAACTCATTGAAATTGCGAGGAAAATGAAGTTGAACTATGTCGAATTATCAGATTTCAGTCGAATTTATAGACCCGGATTTATATCCAAAGAAGACACTGTTTCAGGAGAAGAAAGATACGAAAATTCATATGAATTAGCATATTACCGGATTCTCTTAGAGGGACAATCTTGGTATAATCGTATAGGATTTGTATCCGATTCAACCCCGCTAGAATATGCCCATAACCAACAATTGCGCAACACTCCCTTTTTACAATTAGACGCCATGAATTCCGTCGAATTTATGAATGTTAGAAAAGGACGTCTCAACAAAAAACAAACCAACATTGCAGAAAAAATTGCAGGACCACAATTCTCAATCGATCGCGGGATGTGTATAGAATTGTTGAAAAGTAATGGCATAACGGTTACAGAAGCAACCACTGTAGGAGACATTTTTGAGAAAATTAATGAGAAGGTACTTCAAGATGAATTAGCAGATGTGTTTGACACTATCATTGCAATAATGCGACTAATGATTGAATATCATTTTATATTTTATATAGAAGATGGACTCCGTTTGTATTTACACAAATCGGACAAAAGAACATCAAAATCGAAATCGAAAACAAGAAAACGCATACGATCAAAAAAATAGAATGTTCTAGAGAACGTTATGAATATTTTCCAACAGGGGTCATTACGATAGACTACAATATAAAAGTATAAACCCATCATGCATAATCTCCTATATACACAGATAATGGAATGGTATAATCAAAATACGTGGAAAATTAGACGCATTTTTAAAGATATAGAATATCTCGAATCGATGTACCAACAGGTGAAACCCATATATGAAGACGATTCTGAGAACCAACCCATTCTCAGGATCGAATCGAATCATCCGCATGCGACGACGACAATGGATTCAGTCAAAGTACCGGCCAATATTACAATTTTGTATAAGCCCAATTACCCATTTGAATCTATTTCTGTCTACATCGATGGAACCAATTATGAAGACACAGTGATTGCAACGCATTTGCCACGGGTTCTCCATTGGTTGAATTATTATTCGAAAGAGTATTACATAGACATATTTTATTGTAAAGATTTTCTGAAATTGATTTGGTCGCCCGTCATTCGTATACCGCATATATTTGTAGAAATAGAGTGCATCAATCGAATCAAACGAATGGTCGGATATTCAATCCTGTTGGATAGAGGTGGATACTTACCCTCTGAATTGATTCCTTATCTTTTATCTTTTATCTTTTGATTATTTGCATATATAAAAAGAATGTGTAAAAAAGAATAGAGATTGCATACTTTATTTATGGTAAAGGAATAAAGTATGCAATTAGTTGTTGAACCGGATATATATCAACCCAGCATAGACGAAGCCGGTAATTATATAGACAAGATCCCATGTACATTGAAAAAGAATGGATTATCCTGCCCATGTGGTTCACGTAAAGACAAAACCTATGATTCTTTTGCAAAATTCAGGGCACATATTCAAACAAAAGTCCATCAAAAATGGCTCGAAGGAGTTAATGCAAATCGAGCTAATTATTTGGTAGAGTGCATAAGCCTACGAGAAACGGTAAAAACGCAACAGATTATTATCGCACAAATGCAACGCCAGTTAGACAATTTTGGAAAAGCGGAAATTGTACATGTGCCATTGGGTGACTTGCTCAATTTCGATTGATTTTTCTTCTTGATTTTTTGTCCTAAACGTAATAAAACATTGAGAACATGTATAATAATACAACTTCTCAAACCTCTTCATATGGATGAAATTCGCCGTTCTCTCAGAAACGTATGCGATCTGGAAAAACTGAATCGTCAGCTGGTTCTCAAGAAAATATACCCACAATCCATTTACACCTTATATCAAAGCCTGTTGACGATTGATCAATTAACAACCACTGTTGGAAAAAACGCAAAAATTGCCGACTATTTATTAATCGACATAATCGATCAACACACCATAACAATCGATTCGTTCCGGAACTCACTGAGAACATGTATTCATTTCATAGAAACTACGCTCAACATTGAAACCTGCAGAGGTTTGACATCGGTTCTCCAATTCGAAGAAAATATTATCAAGAAAGGGATCTCAACCACTCTCGATAAAGTCCAACAGGAATATTCGGAGAACTTGGGCCTTTTTTATAAAACGCAGAAATTTTTCAATGATCTATGTGTATCTCGAAATACAAACACAACAAAAGAAACCGATTTTGTGAAAATACACGAAACCGAGAAACTGGGTCTTTCTCTCCAAATTACGCACAAACGCGGAGAACAACTACAAACGGCAATCAAGCAACATGGACAAAGCCTCGTAATCGCAGACAATTTCATCATTCCCGCGAAAGATGTACGCCTCAAAAAGTCGTCGGCAACTGTGGACGACATCGATTTCCCGCAACTCGTCCGATTACAAGACACGATTCGCAAATTAAAAGACCACATCAATGATGAGATCGCTTCCGCATATCTCGCATTTTTATCCCTGTTGGAAACACGGCATTATGATGACATCGATCATTTTGCGAAATTCGTTGCGAAATTGGATTTACTGCAATGCAAAGCGTATGTTGCAAAGAAATTCAATTATTGTAGACCTGACATCGTAACGAGAAACGAAAATCATTCTAGACCTGACATCGTAACGAGAAACGATGATTCTAACACGGACATAGTATCCTTCTTTTCGGCAAAAGATTTGCGTCATGTTCTCATTGAACATATTCAAACGAGCGAAATATACGTCACAAACGATCTCGAATTAAGTCGCGAAAATGGTCAAGGTCTCCTCATATACGGAACCAACGCTGTTGGAAAAACGAGTTTCATTCGATCGATTGGCATCTGCATTATCTTGGCACAAGCCGGATTCTATGTTCCTTGCTCCTCATTTCAATACAAACCCTACACGGCCATATATTCACGCATTTTAGGAAACGATAATTTGTTCAAAGGTCTCTCTACTTTCGCTGTGGAAATGAGCGAACTGCGCGTTATTTTGAAACACGCGGATGAACAAAGCCTGATTTTGGGAGACGAATTGTGTTCAGGTACGGAAATGGAGTCTGCGCTTTCCATCTTCGCATCAGGATTGGTCGCATTGAATCAAAAGAGGTCCACGTTTTTATTTGCAACCCATTTTCATAACATAGTGAATTACGACGAAATTCACAAATTAGTCGCCGAAAACACACTGAAGATCAAACACATGGCAGTGAAATACGACAGGGAGAAAGATATTCTCCTATATGAAAGAAAACTAGCAGATGGTCCGGGGAATCGAATGTATGGTCTCGAAGTATGTAAATCGTTGCATTTATCGGCGGATTTTTTGGAAAAGGCGTTTGAATTGCGCGGAAAATATTTTGGATGCAAAAGTGAATTTACGCATCCAGTTTCGAAATACAATGCGAGAAAAATAAGAGGCATCTGCGAAATATGCGGTGAAAAAATGGGCGAAGAGACGCATCATTTATCGCAACAGAAAGACGCGAATGCAGATGGGTTCATCGGATCGTTTCATAAAAACCATCCGGCGAATTTAGCGAGCGTGTGTGAAGATTGTCATCGAGGACTACATCATAAAATCAACCCTTTACTTGGAAATAACACCATAGATAGAGAGATCCTTTAGTCTATGAATTATTGTCCAAGTAAAAGGTTAAGGAGCAACCCCTGTAGCAGGAGTAGAAATAGTATCAGTAGGTGTAGTATAATAATTATAGCCAGTAGGACCACTCCAAATGACTTCTTGCATTGTACCAGAACTAGCGGTGGGTGTTTCTTGTGGTGTAGTATCGATATTCGGTGTAAAAGAAGGGATAGTAGAATTATAATCAGCTTCAGATCCTGATCCTTCGCCACTCACCCATTTACCTTTGTACCAAAATCCAAACTTTTTCCAAGCGTTTATATAGTTGGGTCCAGTGTCTGAACAATATTCACTTGGACAACAAATATTTCCCAACCCATTGACATAACTTCCGCATTTTGATTCACAGCTACTATTTGCATTTGATCTTGAACAAATCTTATCTATTACAGATTCCGTACCAGATTCCGTACCAGATTCTGATTCTGATCCTGAGGAGGTTGGTTCTATATTTGTAGGCGGGGCCATAGTGGTTGACACAGACGCAGACCCATCCTCTTCTGTATGATAATCCGCATAATTATATCCATCCGTTTCATCACTATTAGTGAAATAACCGCCACTTCGCCCACAATTTCCATAACATTTCCCCTTGTAGTAATAATAATCTTTGTTCTTTATCAACATGTTACTATATGTCGAACGTAAAAGAGGTCCCTTTGCATCTCCTGCAACACATTTACTGCCGCCAAACAAAATACAACAATTCGTACTTGAACAAGTATCCGATGAAAGTCGATTGCATTTTTGTTCTATCATCTCCGGGGATTGTGCATGTTGTTTACAAAATCCATTGTTTTTTTTTTCTTGTAAATCAACACTGTTAAATGGCGATTCGTTTGTAAGTTTACTTAAAAATACACTTGATTCATAGTTGGGAACATAATTATCCGGTCCGAATTTAAAAGAGCCAGGTTCATAGTAAATTGTTTCTCCTTTGAGTTTACTATACGGATAAATTTTACCGTCTTGAGAAGATATTTTGTATCCGACTAAGGCATCATCTGCTCCAGGTTGATCTTCTGGATTATCATGAAACGTGTTGTCTAAATTATCAGAAAGCATACGGTCCAACCAATCTGGATTCCAGTTGGGAGGAAGTGTAGAAGAACCGGAACTGGTTGGTCCAGAATCGTAGTTTGTATTAAAATAATAAGGTAAGGTTGGCTGAGGCTCATTATCCAACATCTGTTGGAGATATTTAGAAATTCTTGCATAATACATATTTAATGTTTCATCTGTTTCTTTAGTAAATCCTGGTATTTCAATAATACTTCTTGTAGGTACAGGATTCGTAGGACCTGGTGTATATCCTTCTGATTTTTTATCATTTATATACACATATGCTAAACCGATAAGAATACATAATAATAGAATAATTAAAGGTAATGGTGCATTTAATTGTAACATTTTTAATTTAGATATTCTTAGATAAAATAATTACATGAAGGGTTTCAAGAAGCAGAAAATAGAAATGTTACAACAAAACCAGCAAATATACGAAAACCAACTGAAAGTGACGAGAGACTGCTACAAAAGTTAAATCCGATGCAGGTTACAACAAAACCAGCAAACAATATACAACTAAAGCAAACAATATACAACTAATTGAACCGGGAAAAATAATTGACGAGAGACTGCATCAAAAGTTAAATCCGATGCAGGTTACTTACAAACCTGCAGCAACGCTGCCAAAAGTAGTAACAGCTGTATCAAACACAAATGTTACAACAAAACCAGTTACAACAAAACCAGCAAATATACGACAACCAACTGAACGTGATGAGAGGCTGCAGCAAAAGTTAAATCCGATGCGCAAAAGTTAAATCCGATGCGCAAAAGTTAAATCCGATGCAGGTTACAATAAAACCAGTAGCAAAAAAAATCCTACCTGAAAGTGAAAGTGTTTTTACAACAAACACCCATTAAAAAATACTCATTTATGGAATTTTAACCAGTGCAATAAGTAGTATATTTATATCAGTGAACATTTAAAACCACATACTCGTTGGGGGGTGCGTGGTTTATAACTTCGAACAAATTATAATTTCTCTTCGAACAAATTATAATTTCTCTAGAAAATTTATAATGAAAAATATTATTCTAGCTGTTCTTTTATTTTTTGTGCTTACACCAGGAATACTGTTGCGTTTACCTAATAAAGGATCCAAATATGTAGTGGCAGGCGTCCATGCGATTGTTTTTGGTCTCCTCTTGTGGGTTTTAGGCAAATTTGTTATGAATTCATTCGAGGGATTTGAAGAAGGAGCGGTTGTAATGGGGAAAGATGCAAATAGTCCAGTGCAGGTTCGAATAAATGAAATTCTAGATAATGCAACAAAGATACAGAATTCTTTGAAAAAAGAATTTGATAAAATAGTTACTTCACATCAAGCCACAGTAACTTTAAAAAATGCATATACAAAAGAATATGGAGATAATTTGAATGATTTGAAAGTTAAATTAGGAAAAAGTACTACCATTGAACAGGTACATAATACATCAAAACTTATTGCAGTAAAAGATCACGGAAAGGCGTTTGCGAATCCAGATGGAACTTTACTGAATGAAGCTGATATAGTTAAGGTACTTACAGATAAAGTAAACGCATCAAAAGCAGCTACAGTCCCAACAACAAGAGCCGCAGCAAATGCAGCTACAGTCCCAACAACAAGAGCCGCAGCAAATGCAGCTGCAGTCCCAACAACAAGAGCCGCAGCAAAAGCAGCTACAGTCCCAACAACAAGAGCCGCAGCAAATGCAGCTGCAGTCCCAACAACAAGAGCCGCAGCAAATGCAGCTGCAGTCCCAACAACAAGAGCCGCAGCAAATGCAGCTGCAGTTCAGCGCCCTACCATAATGTCTCAAACTAGAAGAGCAGGACCAAAATAAAATATAAACCAATTATATAAATGCCTCCTAATCGCGCCGCCGTTCTTTCCGCCATTGCCGCCAAAGTGAGCACCAAAAGTGGTACTAACGCTTCCACCTATTCTACACAAAATAGCTATGTTCAAAATAGAACAACTCTTGGCGCAGTTGTATTAAGCCGTTAATTACTATAAAATTGATCCAAATTGAAAAGATTTAGAATCATGGTATAACATATAGGACTATACCATGATTATTCCGGTAAAATGTATCACTTGTGGTATGGTTCTCGCAGACAAATATAGATATTTCGTCGAAAAATCCAGAGAAATCAAACTCCAACAGGGAATTCATCCCGACCGCGTTCTTTATTTAGACAAAAAAAATCGCGATAAAGCGCCTGAAGGTCAAGTTCTCGACGAACTTCGACTCACAAACATGTGTTGTAGGCGAACAATGTTGACACATGTCGATATTGAATAATCTGCGTGTAGTATATATATAATGAAAAAAGGAACTACAAATAGTACTCGAAGAAAACAAACGAGAAAATACAGAAAACAGCGAAAAACGAGAAAACAGTGTGGATGTTTGAAATGGAATTGGAAATTAAAAGGCGGTGAACATGGTCAAATACCGAATTACGCAGTGAATACATGGAACTCGGATCCAAATTATGCACAAATTTCAGCAAGAAATGTGCCAATGAAGGGAGGAAACATGTTGGGAGGAAACATGTTGGGAGGAAACATGTTGGGAGGAAACATGTTGGGAGGAAACATGTTGGGAAACTTTTTGGCAAATTTTGGAGCAATTGATGGTCAAGGAGCAGCAAACATCGTGTTGGGAAATCCGCCACCAGTTGATGGGTCGCCCAATGTTCAACCGCTGATCAATCAATACCGCGCCGTGTAAATCCATATATTATTTAGAAAAAACGTATAAAAATACAATATTATTGTTAATATGACACTATTGTATGCACTAAAAAACGGGTTTCACATTCCCTTATTATTTCCACTTTTTTATTTTGCAACAGGCGATTTCTTTTTATCCACGATTATTACGTTGAAATCGTTCCCTCTCAATTATTACTACTGGTTTGAAGACCAATATAATCACTTACCGAGAGGATACAATTGGATAAAACAGACCATCCGATTCACAGACACAGGTCATATCGTCTCTTTTATGGCATGGCTAAACCCGCAATATTTACCTGTTGCATTTACAACTCATTTCGTGATTACAGTTGGCTATTGGTTTGGAAAATTATATTTTGGTATGAATGATTGTGATGATCGAAATATACCCGATCTTGAACCCGTCTTTGAAATGATTTGGACATCGGCGAATCATGGATTGCCACTTTTATTATTCGCGAACAAAATAATAATATCCCAAGAACCTGTGTCATTTACTTTTGTAGAATTGCAGAATTCATATGCATGGTTGCATACATGGTTTTTGTGCGTATATATTCCATGGCGGTTGTTTACAGGCGACATCGTATATAACGTGTTGGATTATCACAGAAACACTACAAAAACTCTATGGTTTGTAGGTTATATTCATTTTCTCATATTCATGGGGCACATGTTTGGTTTCGCGATTAGCAATATCAATAATACAATCCATACATAATAATAGCAAATTCCGATTTTTATAATTTATATGAATAAATTATAATGATTATTGGATTAAAAAATTTATGCGAACCTGCCGAATTTTATTTAGTCATTTCCATAATAGCGACGGTTCTCATTCTTCTATTTAATAGCAATATTAAGAATAATGTATATTGTCTCGGATTATATGATTGCAAAATATCTTCCAGTACGATTGGTATTGTATTATTCATCAAAATTATCTACATTGCATTCTCGACATGGATTCTCAACATCCTATGTAGGACAGTATCATCCAGTATTGGATGGTTATTAGCAATAATCCCATTTATATTATTCTTTCTTCTCTTTGGATATGGAATTTTCACTCGCGAATAATTTTTATTTTTCTTTATTTTTCTTCCTTATTTTTTGTTCTTCTTTTTCTTGTTCGGATTCGTTTTTTCTGTTTTTTTTGCAACAGTAGGTTCATCTAACCAATCATCTACAACTGGTCGTACCGAGCTTTTAGGTTGACTTTCGTTGCCGGTTTTGAAAACAAAATGTTTGTCTCCAACCGATTCCAATGATGCCCCGGCCGCTGCAGCAGCCGCTTTCTTTTTCTCCAATTTTTCACGCATCTTTTCCGCCTGTGTGCCTTTCTTCAGTTGACGCTCCATTGCCGAAAAATCGAATTTCGCATCTTTACCGAGACCCATTCCACCCATATTTTTAGTCAAATTCTTCATCATTTCTTGGAACTCTTTGCCGTTCCCCATATCTTTCATCTTGCCCATTAATTCACTCGCCTCCTTCATAATATCCTCTTTCGATATGTCGCCGTCTTTCATTTTGGTCTCCAATTTCGATCCCACCGTTTTCAACAATTCCATGATCTTTTTCGGATTCTTCATTAATTTCTTGAAAATATCTTGCGTCGATTTTGCACCTCCTCCTACGCCACCACCACCACCAATTATATTGGCTGCATCTTCTCCGAAGATATTCATCAAATCCCCGGACAATTCATCCGCCAACTCTTTTGCCAACTTCCCGATCTTCCCATCAAACAGGGATTTCAAATGTTCATGAATACCTGTTGGATCAATGCCTTCGAATTTTGAAGACCCGTCTTCATTTCCATTTCCATTACCATTTTCATTACCATTTTCATTTCCAGTTGTACCCGTTTCGTCTGCATCTACATCCATATCCTTGAAAAAATTCGTTAAATTCGAAATCGTGTCTGTCAATTTGGTTTGCAATTCCATGTCGTCAATACCGTCAAACAAATTCATCGTCTCGCCGAACGTGGTCTTGTCTTTCACACTCGACATGATCGTAATCAGAATCAACTGCAAATATTTCCACATGGTTTGTTTGGTTGACTCGGATACGTCCGGCAGATTAAACAATACACGGAAATCGATGCCAGGTAAAAATTCTACATTCTCATCATTTGTAGGCAAAAACAAGTCATCATTCTGATAGAGAATATCGAAGAAACGCTGCGGATAAATTTTAAAACAATGCGAATATACGAAGAGAACCTCGTCATTATTCCCTGTAGGAAAAAAACAAGGAGACAACATGGATGCATATTCGGGAAATGTCAAACACAGATCTTTTGCGAAATCTTGTATACTTGATTTGAAATTTTCGGGAATTTCGAGAACCTCTTGATTCTGATTCATTTTGTATTGAATAATAGACTATATTTTTCTATACATTTTACTTTAAAATTATTTCCCTTTTTCCAAAAATTGATAGTAAGAAAATGGATGCATAGAATCTTATATAGTTATATAGTTGATTATGGAACCAGCGTGTCCTGATGATCCTGATGATCCTGCGACATTTTATCCTGAAATGTTAAACAATGTTGCATGCCAAATTGCAGCACATGCATTCCAAGAAAGGAATTCGCATCCATTACAGATGTATTTTCAATCGTTGTCTCCTGGAAACATCCGAGCTTTACTGAATTGGACAGATGATCCTGCATCATGGAAACCGAAAGTCTACCCGGAAGATAGATGTCATTATCGACTGGTTGCCGAATGTATGTTGCGGTATTATTATTACCGATTCGAACCGAAAGAAGACGACGATGAAAAAGATTTCGAAAAACTCGAACAAGATTTTTTCGAAAAAAAAGAGTACTGGTCACGAATAAGTATCAATGGAACCATTGCTATTGGAATTGGTGTAACAACAAAAAAAAAGAAAAAACGATCAAAACGTATCAAACTACTGAAATGATTAAAAAATGATGAAAAAATGATCAAAATCCAAAGGGTCCGGCTTCGCGTTGCTGTTTCACTTCATCGTTTCTTTTTTCTTGATATTGCTGCATACTCTCTTCATCCACTTTATCGGGACGATATGAATCGGGAGGGGTCTGAATAGTCAATTGGTTCTCATGATCAGCCTTTACATAATTATAAAGCTGCCTATGTGCTCCTTTTCCCTTCGCCATGTATTCATCCGGCGATACATTGTAATACGTGAATTTATCCGATACAATGTTGGATGATCCTCCTGCCGAAAATGCTAAAGGCATTGCGATCGGTTCTCCATTTTCTAGCGTTTGTTTCGATATTTTTCGACTGACCATCGGATTCAAATAACTGATAATTTCTTGTGCATAAATACACCGGTAATTTTCTTTTACAATTAGCATTGCAGGAACTCCGTGAATTCCAGGCGGCATCATAACACATTTGCCATTTTCTAAATGAATAAGGATTTGTCCAGTTTGCGGATCAATCGATCTTCGATCCAGACAAATACAGTTGAGATGGTCAATTAGACCGTTTTTAGAAATATATTCGAGAACCTTTTTCGAATTCGGGCAATAATTACTATAATACAAAATATCCATCTGGTTCTCGAAATAAATATTATAGTATGGTCCTAAAATGGTTTTAAAAAAGAAACGATTTTATTATCCGATCAATATATATTAATGAAATTCAGTTGGGGAAATTTCACAAAACCGCTTGATCCTTTTGAAATTACCGCTTTAGTAATTTTTTTATTATATCTCGTTTTTCCAATAAAAACTCCGCCACAATTGGCGAGAGTAATCAATACATCTATCGGGATCTTGATATTGATCGGCATAATAGTATATCTGTTTTTGAATACACATCCAGTTGTCGCCATTTTATACATTTTTGTCGCCTATGAACTGGTCAACAGAAGTATAACAAATTATACAGAATCATCGTTTACATCACCCGAAATGTCTGGAACTCAGACACCATCGTCATCATTGATTGCAACTGATATTGATGAGTCCACCTCTATACCTGGAGCAGATGAATCGATCCCTGAGTTGGATCATAACTATGCCCCTATTGGAGAAAACTCAAAAATAATTTCCAATGAACATGCGGCCGAATTGGCGAGATTGAATCCGCCATCTCCATATGGTAAAACTTTAGAAGAAGAATTGATTCGAGAACGCGATCCTGAAGCAGCAGCACGCATGAATACAAATATGCAATTGTTAGAAACTTCATCGTTCGTGCCCGTCTATGGTAAAGGAAGCGATGGAGTATTTCAACTATAATTTTTCAAAGAAATTCGCCAATCTATTTTTTGAATAATATTTAGTTGATTTGGATGTTGTAAATAAAGTATCATTTTCATCATCATTGCCGTCGTCGTCGCCGTCATTATCTTTGCCGTTTTTTGTACGACTTTCATAACAACCCGGGTCTCCATTTTCATTATCATCCATATCCTTCATTTGGATATATCGAATCAACGTGTTGGAGAACCCCTCAAACATTTCATTCACTTCTGTATTGAAATCCTTTTCCGGATTCTGTAGAAATTCGCTCGTCATATCGAGCATCCGTTTACGGTATTTGCGAATCTTGGACAAATACTCGCATTTCTTTTCATAGGTTTCCGGATCAGATCGTTCCAAATGTTTTTTATACATTCCCTTGTTGGAGAACATCGCTAATGTTAATTTGTTTAAATCGGCGTATTCCTCCATTATAATAATAATCAGTTTTCTTTATTATTATAATAATATTTTCCTTTAGATTATATATCGATGACTTCTCCATATACGGTTTTTCCTCAACAACATTTGCAAACACCAGACCTGGGTGGAAGCAATTTAGGCGGCGGATTTCAAGGCATTTCTGTAAAGCAACCTGTTATTAGCCATAGACAAGGTGCGGATGTTTCTCAACGCAAGGTACTTGTGAAAGCATGGAATACAGCATATGCAACAGGATCCGTCAATGGACTATCTCGCGTAACGACGCCGTTTCGTGCAGTGAATAACTCAGGAGATTATTTAGGCCGAGTGAATTACAGCTGTGGTGGACCAAATCCGACAAATGCTTCTCGGCCTGGTTACGGTAGATCTATTCGTAGTCTGATACAAATGTGTGATACTACAGGTATTCCTGCTTCGTCGTGTAATGTAAAATTTGTGGCCGATTCGTCTGATTATACTACGTTTAGAAGACAACGCGCTGCTAATTTGAATTACAATGACTCTAAATTTGGTGGTGATCAACACAATGCATCCTATGTTCCGGTCATGCATGTTCGCCGATTTTAACAAAATATTCAGTATATATAAATAGAATGCGGAAGTACACGCGTAAACTCTATAAAAAGAAAAATTACAAAAAAGGAGGTTATATACATTCTTCTAGTGCAAAAAAATCGAGAACAAAAACGAGAACACCTACAAATAATAAAAAAAATGAACAAAAAAAAGAAAAATCGCAGTATGTGGCTGAAAATGATGAAAGACAATCAAAGTCGTCATATGCTGTCGATATATTTAGAAAATTACGCAGATGATCACAATGTTAGTCGTATTCCAACCCAACACAACACAACACAACACAACAAAATGATTAAACCCTTGCACTACGTAGTGCAAGGGTCAGATATAATTAATGATTTGAAATGACCCCCTCTGGGGGGTCCCCCATTTTAAATCTTCACTGTTATAAATACATTTCTATTTAATGTATTTAATAGTCATGCTTCTTTCTTTATTATTTTCTTATTTTCGTCTTGTTCCAAATACTCAAAATTTCATTTTTTATTCATAAAACGATACAATACAAAGAGACCAACCACCGTAAAAGATCCGATGAAAAACTGCGAAATTTTATCATCTCCTACCGAAAAACGATTCACAGGTTCACCATAAGCAGCATGAATCCCTGTTGGAGATAATTGTTCGAATCCTTCTTTTTTTTTCGTTTTTGGTGCCTTAGGGAGAACATTGTGAATTCCCCATAGTTCAAACATTTGTGCTAAACTATTTTTTGTATGATTCTCCATTGTTGTTGTTTTATATAAATATATAAAACAAAATACGCAAAATCAAACAATACGCAAATACGAAATCAAACAATACGCAAAATCAAACTAAGACGAGCACATTTCACATATTTCGTCTTCTTCATATACAGCACCTGTATGAGTTGCCTTCTCCGGTTCGATCGTGAATTGCTGTGCCTGATGTTTCCCCCTCCTTCTCAAATAATAAATACCGGTTTTCAATCCCTTTTTCCATGCATAGAAATGCATCGATGTCAAGGACGCGTAATCGGGATCCTCCAGCCACAAATTCAAACTTTGAGATTGACATACATAGACACCGCGATCCGCCGACATGTCTATCAAATGTTTCATCGGAATTTCCCATACGGTCTTGTACAATTCGCGAATCTCCTGTGGGATCATGTCCAAATGTTGGATCGACCCGTTATTCGCAATAATATTATTCTTCATCTTTTCATTCCATAAATTCAATCGAATCAAATCTTCCAGCAAATACCGGTTCGCCAAAATGAACTCGCCCGCATTCGTTCGCCGAGAATAAATGTTGGAAGTGATCGGCTCAATGCATTCATTGAACCCCAAGATTTGCGAAGTCGATGCAGTGGGCATCGGTGCAACCAACAGAGAATTCCTCAATCCACTCTGCATAATCCGCTGTTTGAGATCCGCCCAATCATACATGAAAACATGGGGAGATTCCGAATCCGTCCATAAATCGAACTGCAGAATCCCCTGACTCGCGGGTGAGCCCTTGAACGATGAATAGGCACCGTCTTTCTCCGCCAATTCGCACGACGCTTCCAATGCCGCGTGATATATCGTCTCAAAAATACGGCGATTGATCTCTTTCGCAGCGTCACTTGTAAATGCAATACGCAACTTCATAAACACGTCGGCCAACCCCTGCACCCCAATTCCAACAGGGCGATGTTGCAGATTACTTCGCCGCGTTTTCTCTGTTGGATAGTAATTAATGTCTATGACGCGGTTCAAATTATACGTGACGATTTTGGCGACAGCGTGCAGCTTCGTGTAATCGATGCGATCATTCGCCGCTGAGTTGTTGGCGTCGAAATCGTTTTTATCCATGACGAAATTCGGCAAGGCAATGGATGCGAGGTTGCACACCGCCGATTCTTCCGGCGAACTCACCTGTAGGATTTCTGTGCACAAGTTGCTGGATTTGATCGTGCCGATATTCTTCTGATTCGATTTCTTGTTTGCCGCGTCCTTGTAGAGCAAATAGGGCATGCCCGTCTCCATTTGTGCGTCCAGAATTTTGAACCATAGATCGCGCGCTTTCACCACTTTCGCGGCTTTGTGCGAATTTTCGGTTTCGTATTTTTCATACAGGGCGTCGAATTCGTCGCCGTAGACATCGGCGAGACCGGGGTATTCATCGGGGCACATCAATGTCCATGTTGCATTCTCTTTGACCCTTTTCATGAATAAATCGGGGATCCATAACGCGTAAAAAAGGTCGCGCGCTTTCAACTCTTCGTCGCCGTGATTCTTGCGCATTTGTAAGAACATTTCAATATCGGCGTGCCATGGCTCCAAATAAATAGCGAAGGATCCGTTGCGCTTCCCACCGCCATTATGAACAAGACCACTTTCCAACAGGTAATCGTGCTGTTTTTCCATTTGAAGATCGTAGAGAATTCCACTGTAGGAGGTTTTTGAAATAGATTCTATTTTTGTGCATACGAATCTGTGTGAATTATCATTATTCACATATTCTAATCCGTGTGATAATTTTTCTGCAGCCAAACGTAAAAGTAAATAGTTTACTTGTGAATCAATGGTAGAGTCATATTCAAAATCTTCAAACACGGAAGATAATACTTTTATTTTATCCAAGGATAGATTCAACCAACGATGGTGTATACATTTTCTCCCTGTTTCGTTATAAAAATCGCTGTATCTAAATGGTAATTGTAAAGATGGTTTCCATGTAATGTATTCATCTTCAATTCTATATTCGACGTATTTCGAATCTAAGTATTGTTTTATGAAATCAATCAGTCTATTATTTTTTGCGATGTTTATTCGATATTCGTCTATTACCGATCCATGTTTTACAATATACCCATACATACGACAATCATCCTCTGTAATACCAGAAATGTCCTTTTCATAAGTAGGAATAGAATAAATGATTTTATCATTGACCATTAATTCGCCCGCTTCTATCCATTCTGGTCTAGCAAATTCGTTGTTATGATTTCTTAAAACGTATATCGGATGCTGAGGAGTAATAGTTAGTTTATTAAAAGTAAACTCGGTTTCGATTTCTAACACCTCCCCTTTGTATGCATGTTCCAGTACATCTTTAATTAATTCGGTTTCTCCATTCAAATTAAAAATGCTCGTTTCTCCTACACTGCAATGCTGGATCTGTTTGGGTCCATCTGTCGTAAAAATAATTGTCTCAGGGACAACACATTGGTCAACGTATTTTGCAGTCGCATTAAATACTTTCAACATGGGCACGATTCCGTTGGAAGTGCCGTTCGTACCGCGAATATGCGACCCAGTTGCACGCACATTGTGAATATGCAGCCCGATCCCACCAGCCATTTTCGAAATCTGCGCACAATCTTTCAACGTGTTGTAAATCCCGTCAATACTATCGCTTTCCATCTGTAGGAGAAAACAAGAAGAAAGTTGGGGGCGCGGCGTGCCTGCATTAAACAGGGTCGGCGTCGCATGTGTGAAATATTTCTGCGACATGTAATCGTAGGTCTCGCGAATCTTCGCCATGTCCGCATCCGTAGTTTCTAGTCCGCGACCATGAATCCCGATACTGACGCGCAACCACATATGTTGCGGTCTCTCTACTGATTTTCCGTCGATTTTGAGCAAATAGGCGCGCTCCAATGTCTTGAATCCGAAATAATCAATTAAATAATCGCGTTCATAATCCAGCATGTTTTCAAACAGGTCCGCATTGGAATCCACTAGTGCATACAGTTCGCTCGATACGAGCGGCGCCGATTTGCCGTGCTTGTCGACGAATAGATAGAGGGAAGAAATCACCTGTTGGAAAGAGGAAGAAGTGTTTTTATGATGGTTTGACACGATAATGCGGCCGGCCAGCACATTATAATCGGGATGAGTGGACGCGAGTGCAGCGCACTGCTCGGCAGTGAGTTCGTCGATTTGCGTGGTTGAAATGCCGTCGTAGAGCTGGTCAATGACCTTCATGGCGAGGGCCGTGTAGTTCAATTGCAAATTCGCGGCCTTGCCGATCCGTTTGATTCTGCGCAAGATCTTGTCGAAAGACACTGTTTCCGTAGTTCCGGATCGTTTCGTCACTTGCATTTCGGTGTCATTTGTTTCCATCGTGATATTGTTTATATATATGCATGTAATTCTATATGTCTTTTATTCAATAGAAAAAGACATGTTTTGGATTTTTGGATTTTTGGATTTTTATTTTTTATAAATAGAATATATAATGTCGTCAAGTGTCTACACCAATGTCCTTTCTCAGGAAGAAATGAGTTATATACAAAATCGTCCTGAAGTTCTTCTAGCAAAGTCCAAGTTGGATTCTCAGACAACTGGAATGGTGTATTTTTCAATACCAATCACCGATGCCCTTCGCGCTACTTTGCAAACACGCATGGGATTAGATCTTCCTGTTGAGAGACTTTCACAAATACCGATGAGATGGATCAAGGGTGATGTAGAACCCCATGTGGATGTTGGACACTCTCAATTTGAAAATACATATTTGGTCTACATGAATGACTCGCCGGGTGAACTCATTGTAGATTCGCAATCCTATCCAATTCAATCCAACACTGGGTTTGTATTCAATGAGGGACTGCACCACGAGACTCTACATACCGGAAATGTTGCGCGTTTATTGGTGGGTCCGATGAATGAACTGGCCGAACCAGTTGGGTCTCCTTTAACCTATTATTCTACAGAAGCCGATGCTCTTGCCTATAGCAATCCATTAGGGTATGGCGGAGGATTTACAGTCGGCTCAGGTGGACCATTTGGACCTGGCGCTGGATATACCAGTTGGAGACTCGCGTCGAATAGTAGTGGTTCATCGCCACTGAATGTAATTTATACAAATGGAACGGTTTTGAATTCTGACGGATCGTACCATTTATATCCCTCCGCGCCATGCTTTTTAGAAGGATCTACCATTCTCTGTGAAGTAGACGGTGTTGAAACATATGTCCCTGTTGAACAACTTACGCACGGAACGCTCGTCAAGACGAGTTTGAACGGATATAAACCTGTTGTATTGATCGGTCAAGGGATCATTGAAAATCCCGGAAACGATGAACGTTCCGAGAACCGTCTGTATAAATGTTCTACTACCAAATATCCAGAACTCGCCCAGGATTTATATATTACTGGTTGCCACTCTATTCTCGAGTTTCCTATAACGGATAAACAGATGGAAGACACTATCCAACACCTAGGTAGATTGTTTGTGACAGAGGAGAAATATAGATTGATGGCTTGCGTGGACGAACGCGCAGAACCATGGAATTCCAAAGGCGTATACAGAATTTGGCATTTTGCTCTTGAGAACAATGATGAAAAAATGAATTATGGAGTCTATGCCAATGGGGGATTATTAGTTGAAAGCTGCTGTATCCATTCTTTGAAAAATAAAACAAATATGGTAGTTGCATAATCTATGGTAGTTCATAAAAACATTTACTTATCAATTTGAAGGACAAGAATATTTAAAAAAAGAATATGATATTACATCTAAAATTGAGATAGGTTCAGTTTTATCAGGAAAACTAATAAGTTCTCTTGGATTTGTATTTAAATATAAGTAAATTTAGAAATTGGTATTTAAAATCATAAAACATATAATGTAGGAAATGTAGAAATAGTATATAAAATGACTACTTGGGCTGAACATGTTGGAAAATTTGCTAAAGAAAATAATATGAAACTAGGAAAAGCTATGCAAAGTCCTAAATGCAAAGCAGAATGGAAAAAGTTGAAAAATGGTGGAGGAGAACCTCTTGCTGCTGAACCTGCTGCTGAACCTGTTGTTGCTGCTGAACCTGTTGTTGAACCTGTTGTTGTCGGAGAACCTCCTGTTAAAAAAGGTGGACGTCGTAGAAAATCATCAAAGAAAACAAAAAAAAATCGCCGTTCTAAAAAGTCGCGCAAAAATTATCGTTAATCCTTTCAGCTACAAAGTGAATATAAACGATTCAATACAGAAATATATATTTTTAAAATATATATGTCTTTAGATAAAGAAGAAGATATAATAAATGATACATTCATAGAAGCTTGTCGGGATCAAGATATTGATACAGTTAGACAAATACTCCAAAATCGTTCTACTAATGGAGTAGATATTAATTATATGAAAGGATATCTTGCAAGAAATATAAGTTGGTTAGAACGTGCTCCTATACATTGGGCATGTGAAAAAGATAATTTAGAATTATTAAGAATACTTTTAGAAAATGAAGCTAATCCTGATATAAAAAATAGTCAAGGAAGAACTCCTTTACATTTAGCATCTATTCAACTTGCACAATTATTGTTTGATTTTGGGGCTAATTGCAATATACCAGATTACTATGGAGATACACCTCTTCATTATGCATGCGATAATTTTATTTACAATGATAATAGAACGGAATTAATACGATTGTATGTTGATAATGGTGCTGATATTAATATACGCAATTCTAAAGGAAAAACACCTTTCTTTGTATCATGTGATGGTGATGATAATGATGTTGTCCGATTTCTTATATCTGAAATTCATGTGGATGTGAATATACCAGATAATGAAGGAAATACTCCTTTACATTTTGCATGTAACAAAAGAAATTTAGAATTAATCCGAATATTGTTATTTGAAGGAAATGCTGATGAAAATGTTAGAAATAACAACGGTTTAACCCCTACAGAATTAGTTCGTTTTCATATGACAAATATTAGACAAATACCTGACTATCATTTGGAATTTGATTATTATCATAGTTTGGATGATTTAGAAAATCAATTTAAAAATGTAATAGGAATATTGGAATCAAAAAATGAAATACAAGATTCTGCAAGTGTAGATGTTTTACACGATTATTATTTAAAAAATCCTGAAGATACACCAAGAGAACAAGTACTTACATATCCGGATTTAACTCGTAACGTAAAATCATATTTATCAAAACCACGTTCAGTATATGAAGGTCTATTAGGACCGCAACTTTATAATTCTTTTGTAAGAACAGCTAGGTCGCTACTGAGACCACGTGCAAATGCAAGTGTTGTTACAAGACGAAGTCATTCTGGAAAAAATTCTGGTAAAGGTAAAAAAGGAGGGAAAAAAACAACAAAAAGAAAAATGAAAAAAACAATCAAATCCAAGAAATCCAGGAAATAAAATCAACAGAAAAAATAAATAATCATTATATATTTATTAATACAATGAATTATATCCTTTTGTTTGGTTTCTATTTTCTACCAATGATCTGCGATGCTGTAAAACATGCAAAACCAAAACTATGCATTCATTGTAAGCATTTTATACCCGATAATGGTAATGGTAAATATGGAACGTGTTCTCTGTTTCCAAAAAAAGAATGCCAGATTGACTTTTTAGTGAATGGAGTCAATGAGAACTCATATTATTACTGTAGTACATCGAGAGAAATGGGTAATATGTGTGGCGAAGAAGGTAAATATTACAAAAAGAATCGTTACAAAAAGAATCATATCAAATAATTTTTAGTTTTTAGTTTTTTTCATATTTTTAGTTTTTTTCATATTTTTAGTTTTTTTCATATTTTTAGTTTTTTTCATATTTTTAGTTTTTTTCATATTTTTAGTTTTTTTCATATTTTTAGTTTTTTTCATATTTTCAGTTTTTTTCATATTTTTAGTTTTTTTCATATTTTTAGTTTTTTTCATATTTTTAGTTTTTTTCATTATTTTTAGTTTTCATCATCACAATATTCGCTTCCATCCGTCATCAAATCGGAAATATCGTCATCTGGATCCAGGTCTCGATGGACGTATGCAAGTAATTCATTATCACTCGCAATCCGCTTTTCGGACATGTAAATGTTGACTTTAGCACAAATACGACAATAACGAGTGGCAGTTAGATTTTGCGCACCCGATAATTTCGACGCGTCTTCCGCGTGATCATCTCCACGACGAACGGCGACAATGTACTTCGCCCATTTTTGTTGAATTTCCGCAATATCTTCGTCATCATACGCCATATGAATATCATACAGGATAGATCCGAGCCATTTGCCAATGTTCCATTGCGAACGTCTTTTGTGTCCATTTGGCAAATTTCCAAACGTGTTTGCAATTGTAAATATTTCAAACACGTGTCCCAGAACCCGAATAATTTCATCGCGATGAATCGGATCTTGCTTTTCAATTTGACATTCTTGTACATTGTATGACTTTGTAATGAAATGCACGCCGTTCAATGCGCCAGAAATGAGCGCAATCGCATTTTCCAGGTTTTTCTTTCCATTTGTATCAGCATTACGCGTATCGAAGAAATGTTCGGAAATGATATTGCGCAGAGGATAATCATCATTGTCTAGAAATGCAACGGCTTCGCGCACAAGAGGCGAATCATCCACCGACATGGCATACAATTGTCCATCGGAGACCTTGACGTTTTTATTTAGACGGCGAAACATGATGCGCTGAGCTTTAGCGGTTAAATTGCGCATGACTACAATTGTAATCGGATGGGATTCAATACGTTGACGCTCCTCTGTAGTCAATTCACGCACATCTCCTCGTAAAATACGGCGAAACGTCGTCATACGGTTGCCACCTTCCATGACTTCGCGACGTTCTCTACCATCTACAATGCGAGAACAACAGATGATCGGAGGAATGAAGTATCCATTGATGATACTATCAATGAGATTTTCTTGCATATCCTTGTTCCAAACGTAAGGGCGATTGCGACGGTGAATATGGACCAAACAGTCAGAATTGTAATCCAGATCACCTTCTCTGCCAGAAAAGTCATTGTTGATCTGACTGATGGTCGTCTGGATGTTTTCGGTACTGAGGCGAGTTGCAGACATTTTGGTTCGGGGTTCGGGGTTCGGGGTTCGGGGTTCGGGGTTCAGGGTTCAGTTTTCTTCTCTTGAGAGGGTATGCTAAAAATAAATACCGAAAAAAAATATCAATTTTATTTTTTACATCAATCGCCCAAAAATGATAATCAAGGAACCCTGTAGGAAAAATCCAAAGGTTCTCAAAGATAAAATAAATTATTGTATATATTAATGAGAATTAGTGATGATAATATTAGATTTAAATTACAAAAAGCAAGAGATAGTGGCGAAATTATCACTAATTGGGATGTATGTTACAAGCATGAGGAAGTTATTTAGTAAATGGCCGGAATTTAATTATAAATATAAAATAATCTTTCTATAACTAAATAAATGCAAAAAATGGGCCGCATAGAACTCATCCTTGGCTGCATGTACAGCGGCAAAACCACCGAAATGATACGCAAGATCAACATGTACAAAACCCTCGGCAAACAAATGGTTATTTATACACATTCCATGGATACGAGATACGCTGAATCCGGCAAAATATCGACCCATGACAAGACCATTGTGCAAGCGATTGCAAAAACGAATTTGTCCGATATTTTCGACACCATGTCGTATCAAACCGCCGAAATCGTCTTTATTGAAGAAGCCCAGTTTTTCCCCGATTTATTTGACACGGTGGTTCGAGCTGCAAATGAACATAAAAAAACGGTGATTGTGAGCGGACTCGACGGCGATTATTTACTCCAGCCCTTCGAACAAATCATCCGGCTCATTCCCCATGCGGAATCGGTCATCAAACAGAATGCCCTCTGTAGGAAATGTGGGGATGGGACGCCTGCTTCTTTTTCCAAGAGGATCGTGCCTTCCGTTGAACGCCAATTGGTGGGCAGCAATGGCGTATACGAAGCCGTCTGTAGGAGACATTATGAATAATAACAATACCCAAAAATGAAATATAAATATATTTTATTTTATAACATATCAACATAATTATGTTCTCGAATAAAACTAATAATTACGATCAGATTCTTCCGAATTTGTACATCGGAAATTATCACGCACCAGAGTATACGTCCAATTTCGATGTCATTGTGAATTGTACACGTGATCTCCCTTTTTCAAACAGTAGCAAAATACAGTATATCCGTTTGCCAATTAACGACGATCCTGCGGAAACCAATAACCTGTTGGAAAAAGCCCCCGGTATTCTTGAAAAAATACGCGACGCACTGGAGAACAGGAAACGCGTATTGGTACATTGTTATGCTGGAATGCAGCGATCGTGCGCACTCGTAGCCATGTACATTATGAAATATTATCAGGTAGTTAGTCCATCTGCAAGTATGAAATTCATCAAGACGAATCGTCCTGTTGCATTTGAACCGAAACCTACATTTATAAATGCACTGCAAACGTATTACAGTAGTATACTGGTTGAGCGGTTAGGTTAAAAACAAAACCATAAACAAAACAAAATAGATAGAATCGTTATTTTGTTTTATGCAAAGTTCTCTATTTCTCGATAAAAACAATCAACAACTCCTGTGGGAGATGATTCACAAAAGTCCATTGATTCAACACGTATTTACACCGGAACATGCAAGTCAAAGACAAAAAGAACAATGGTTCATGCATTCGATCCAAGAAATACATCAACGGAATCCAACGATTCAGAGTCGAGAACAATTGATGGTTTTGAATCGGAGTTCATTGCAATATTTATTGCAAAGTCTTCAACACCTGCAACAACAAACGCCAGTGAATTCAAATCCAAACAACATAAATCAACAACACCAGCAAAAAAAGGTCTCTTTTCACGGAGATATGTCATATGATACAGCAACCTCATATCGACAATCACAAGATTCGACGTATTCCCTTACTACACAGTATTCCAGAAACCAACCAGCACATGCATCCAGACAAGAAGACGCATTCCAAGAAAGAAAACGGCAATATGATTCCATGTTGGAGAAAAGGACGCCCCCCGATGTTCAGTTTACAGAAAAAGAAGATACGGCAATTTCCAACATGGATGAATTATTGGAACAACAACGAAAACTTCGAGAACTGGATCTGCCGCTAAATACAAATGTTGCAAATCCATTGACAAATGTTTCGCCAATACAATCGACGACAATACAATCGACGACACCTACAAACAAATACAATCCTGCTGCTCCTGTTCTCAAAATACATCATGATCAGACAGAAGAAATCGAACCGATTGTTTTGTTGGAACCGAAATCGGAAATAAATGAGGATCTACAAATTTTGAAAAAAGAATTTGAAGATTTTAAACAAACGGTTCTCGAATTTATAAAGAATTTTCAAACATTGAAAAATGATAAAAATGATAAAAATAATGAACCCTCCGTCCATAATTTTACTGACACTGAATAGGTCACTAAATCATCGTAATTACCAAAGTAATTGATCTGCATAGTATCCGGCGGTCCCTTTGCGATGTCTATCTTTTTCGTGTCTCATCTTGTATCTCATGCGATGTTTATTGGCCGATTGTTTGCCTTCTTTGCGCATAAAGGTCGGATAATCATCATACCCTGTTGCTCCAATCGATGCCAATTTTTTGCCCTTTTTATCGAAAACGTCCAATTTCTTTGCGGGGTTCTTCGACCTTTTTATCGTAACACCTAATTTCCTGGCCTTTTTCCGAGTGTATTGAGTAATTGTATACGCCATTTTGTATATATAATGAATGCTAAATTATATATATAACCAAATTTCGAGAACCATGCAAATTTTACTAATTCCATCATCCAATCATCCAATCATCCAATCATCCAATCATCCAATCATCCAATCATCCAATCATCCAACATTCCAACCTTCTTTTTACAGTGGATCCAAGACTGCGTAAAATAATGCTCCAACTGCCGCATATAATCCGCATCCAATTCGCATTTACCTAACGCGATCGATCGAAGCACCGCTTTGCATCCGCGCAAACACAACTCATAATACCCGTGTTGGAAACTATTACGAATAAAATTATGCACGGGTTCTCGCGGTCTTTCGTAAATATGCACATAATTCGTAATCATCTCAGTGTAATCTCCATAATATTGGTCGAATAACTGCGTGTTCTCGAAAAACACTGGACTATACAATTGTTCGTCCGCGTGACCATATCCGGCGTCCACATATTTCTGGAATTTCTCAATAATCAGCCGACATACATTGAACATGTAGAAACGGTTGCCAGTGAAAAATCCGCTGCACATACTACAACGTCCCGCCTGGAAATATTCGGCGGTTCTTTCCACCAATCCCTGTGGGATAAAATCAATATAACAGGTCGAGAACTTGTCGCGCATTTCCAACATGCATTCATCTAAATGCACCATATTCTTGTATCCCATGCGCTCAATACAGAAATTGATCCATGCGAAATGCGTGGATTCGAACGGGTTCTCCAAAATAGTTTCTTTCAACATCCAATATCGCGATAGACAGAACAAGTAGTAACTCGGCGTATTTCGCGGATCGAAATGATACGGATTCTTTCTGCGGTTCTCTGCGATTTGGTTGCGATATTGGGCAAATGTCGGTTTGTCGTCGCCGAGCAACCGGATTTGGTCGAACTCCACCACTACATATTTCGTTTTTTCCGAATATACCGCGGGACGTATTCGCTGGATCGTCGGCAAACTGTCCGCATCACAATAAACGACCAAATGATGAGGCAATGACAAGGTCGTTACTGCATGCTCGAAATAATAGTTGGAATCGCGCGCCTTTATCTCCGCACTTGCATCCGGACATTTCGTCAAATTGAAATAAGCAGTCACCAATGTCCATTTCGACGTCTTCTCGATTGCCGCATGTTTGTACTCGTATATACAAGGAAACACGGTTTTCATTGTTTCGGGATGAAAACACACTACACCAGTGCCCGAATGATTACCGACTAACGTCAGATCATACCGATACTCGTCGGGGATCTTGTACCATAACTGGTCGCGCATCTGTTTCATTGACCAGATATGATCAAACACGATGATTCCCGCATACAAATTCTGTTGGAGAAACTTGTAAAACGCATATTCATCGGATCCTGTATGAGGAGAACAATCAATAAAAATAATATCGCATTGCAGAATCAATGACTTCCATGTTTCTTGGACTCTTGCGTCCATCATATTCGCTTCGTAATACAATATATTTTTTCGTTTGCGAATTTTCTGGTCGAAAAAATCGAATCGTGTAAATGCGTGGACAGTGACCGATTGTTGATCGTGAGGTTCATGATTCGAAGGATCCGTGTAGGAAAGAGCCAAACTAGACAACCCTTTGTATCCATCCGCAACAAGAATATTTGCACCCTTTCGACATTTGGATGCAAGATATGCGAGTAAACGATAATGACGTTGTCCTGGTTGATCGAAAAATTCAGCATGTTCTCCGAGAATCGTGAAAAAATTGGATCGAAACGAAGAATCTATGGATTCGATATTTTTTCTAACGTGATCCATACAAATGAATGAATTATATTTTTAATAGAATTCATGTTTTATATTTATTACTTCTGAATTCAAAACCACGGTTTGAGTTCTAATTGTTTATATTCGCGATCATGATGTTGCGGCAATTCCAAAGGAACCACTAAAGTACTCTTGTCTTGCAAATATTTCAAATAGCCCATCGCTTCATTGTAGACATTCGGCACTGCATAATCCAACACGAGACGATTCAGTGTTTCGATTTGACCCTTAATATTATCAGGTTTATGTTCTGCATATTGCAAAAAAGTACTGCGCATGATGATTTTCAATTGGTCAATGTTTTGAGGTGGAACGACGATTTGGTTGCCCGATTTCTCGTATACGCCTGCACGAAGACCATTTTGCAAAATTTGGACATTTTCAGCGGAAAAGTAGACTTTAGACAAAAGGTCGGATTCCCAATCATTTCCACACAAGGCCGTGTGATAAGACGTGGCTTTGTTTCTTAGAGCGATTCTTTCTTGCATTTTAAAAAGAGCTTGAGGATCAGGTTGACTGATAATATTGACTTGACCATTGTATCTCTGCATATCAATAATTCCTCTGTTTTCTGACAATTGTTGATAAGGTTGCATATATGCTTACGATAGAAATAAAACGCTAAATATAATCAATAAAATAAAGTTGGATAATATAAAAATGAACAACACTAACACCAATACCAACAATACGATGACCAATCCTACATCACTACAACCACTACAAGAAAACATAAATTCGATGATGATTCTTGGCTATAAAATGGATTTTTATAGCATTGGGTTTATAATCCTTTTTATTATTTACTATGTTAGTTTTTTTCTATACGGTGGATACAGTTTTAGTAAAATCAAATATCTCTGGAACAGGTTAGTATCTCCCCCTAAAAAGACATCTAGAAACTCTGTTCAAAAGGGAACAAAATGGAGCATTCAATCATTGTAGAAAAAATAATTCTATTATATAACAAATATAACAAAAATGGATTTTTACTCTATTATATTAATAATTGCATCAGTTATTTTAGTTATAGCTTTAGCTGGTATTGGTATTGCAGTAACCAATGGTACATACAATGCATCTTTCCCTAGCTATATCAATCCTTGTCCTGATTTTTGGGAAACTACAAAAAATCCTGGTGGTGGATATACATGTAATGCAAATACAGAAGATGCAAGAAATAAAGGATCTTCTAATATTAGTACATATACTACGACCGGTGACCTTTGTACTGATTACAAATGGGCAAACAATAACAATATTTTGTGGGATGGAATATCAAACAATCGTGCGAGATCTACTTGTAGTACAGATTGATATTTTGATCTATAGTAAAATCTGTATTTATTATAGATTATGAAATTTTACGTCAATGTGCTACTTTGCGCATTTATTATACTAGTCATTATATTACTGGTTGTCTATTTCCAATTAAAAGATTCGCAAAATAAATTGTATCCGGCATCATTAACTAGTTGTCCGGACAATTGGGCGATCAATCCTGAAACGGGGAATTGTATTATTCCAAATCGAGATGTAAGTGGCGCCAATTTGGGAACCTTGATCAATTCTGTCGCTCTTCCTATCTATGAATATAAATTTGAGGACGGAAAAACAGTCTACTCTATTAATAATGTCACTTATTCTCCACGTGGAATAGCATACAATGGCGTTCCATATATTAGTCCAATCACAGGACAGAGTGTTTATTATTATCCGCCAAGCCCATTTGATTCATCGGATCCATTTTTGGCCGGTTATCCATTAACATTTGATCCAACCGATCCAAAAAGTATTGAAAAAGCAAATGAAGTCGATTTCACAAAATGGTCTGTTGGAAAATACGGAAATTATATGACATCATCTAATATTTCAGGAGATATTTGTGCAGTAAAATCATGGGTAAATTCACATAATATTGCATGGGATGGAGTGAATAATTATAACGGTCCGTGTGCCTATTTTTAACCCTTTACCTCACTTCGTAGAAACAATAATTCATAGATTTTAGTGGCCCGATGAGCCCAATAGGGCGGGACTCTATCTATGGTCTTATTTTCATGTAAAGAGTAATCGACCGAATCGACTGAATCGACCGAATGTATTTTGTAGCGCAAGTAAAGGGTTAATGCGTATTCTTTGTAGGAATATATTTATCGTAATTTTGTATAATGGGAATTGAAACTCTTTTATTCATTAGTTTAGCCATTACATTTGTCATGTTAATTATGTTAGTCTATCATTTTCAAAATAAATTCGATTCACAAGAGAAGAGAACAAGTTCCCTGTTGGAGATTATTAATAGTGTAGTGAAAGAAATACGCGAAGTAAAAACTCATATAACAAATCAACAAGCATTTTGTAAGAATGTTTGTTTAGAAACAGAAACGATGCAAATAGATTTAGGAAATTCAAGGAATGATTTCAATGAACCGGTCATTACGCTGAATGGAGAATACGATGTCGATGATGATGAAGACGATGATGATGACGATGACAATGATGACGATGACAATGCAACGGATGATGACGATGATGACGATGACGACGATGATGATGATCAAGTTAATACAGATACACAAAGAATTTTTCAAGTTGAGAACTTAGACGATAAAATAGTCGTATCAGATACGGAAGAAGACATTGGAGAAATTATTGTACATAAGTTGAACAATGTATCGAATTATAAAAAGATGGATATTCGACAACTCCGCCAACTTGCGATCGAAAGAGGATTAATGAATGATAATAAAAAAAATGCAAAAAAGAGCGAATTGATAGAAATGTTAGAAAAAAAAGATAGTGTATAGTTATAAAGAATGAATGTGCCGAAAATGCCAGAGCCGATGAAATTGGGATATAGTACAAACAATGTCTATAAGGATTATCCGCCGATAATGAACGATGGACGAACGATCATTGCTAGTCATCAACCTGAATCGATAATAAATAATTATTTATTGAAAGAATTGGGAATAAAAAGCAATTGGGAATATAGAAAATATATAATCGAGAATGGAAAAGACATAATGAAATACAATTGTATGAATGTATCAAATGATGTAGGATTCAGTCGTAGAAATGAGATGTCAATATCTATGTCAGTATCGGCCGTGTCATCGATAGAATCAAGTGAATTAAGTGAATCAAGTGATCTAAAAACAATGTATATGTCGC
>Ga0214921_10002110_pt1 | contig 32819 bp, 27 predicted proteins | sample LL1505_MetaG_FD_177992 | JGI IMG/M metagenome (GOLD analysis project Ga0214921, IMG submission 177992) | Freshwater microbial communities from Lake Lanier, Atlanta, Georgia, United States - LL-1505 | ecosystem: Environmental > Aquatic > Freshwater > Lake | place: USA: Georgia | collected... | reverse complement strand
CCGAGTAGGTGCAGCCCGTCCCATGCGTCTCTACCCCTTTACACCGTTTCGCCGTAAAGGTTTTCAACTTTCCGTTCGGCCAAGCCAGATAATCCTCCGCCTTCGCCAACATCAGATGCCCGCCCTTCACCAGAAACGGCACTTTCCATTTAGTTGCCAACTCCCGAGCCGCCTTCTTCGCCTGCTCCGGATTTTTTAGCCCTCTTCCTACTAATCGGGCTGCCTCATCCAGATTCGGAGTCACTAATGCCGCTCTGGGAAACAGAAACTTGGCCATCGATCGCTCCGCATCTGGCTTGAGCAGTGCCGCCCCGCTCGTCGCCACCATCACCGGATCCACCACCAGCTTAAGTCCCCTTCTCTTTTCCAACTGCCTCGCCACCTCCCTAATGATCGCGGAAGAAAACAGCATCCCCGTCTTCACTGCTGCCACTGGAAAAGCTTCAAAGACCAACTTGATCTGCTCCGCCACCATGCTTGGCTCAACCGTCGCGATTCTCGAAACTCTCCCAGGATGCTCCGCCACTACACAGGTCAAAGCTGACGTCCCATACACCCCCAGCCGGGTAAAAGTTTTTAGGTCTGCCTGAATCCCCGCTCCTCCAGAGTTATCCGATCCGGCAATGGTCAGTGCAACCGGAACTTTGCGAATCATCACGTATAAGGCCCGACATTCGGCGGGCTGTTTTTAGATATGGATCGCGTGTCCGACCGCCGCTTCGGTCGCTTCCTTGATCATCTCGGTCAATGTCGGATGGGCGTGGATAGTATGAGCGATCTCATCTGCCGTGGCCTCGAGGGTCATTCCTAATCCCACCTCCGCGATCAGCTCGGTCGCCTCAGCTCCGATAATATGCGCCCCAAGAATCTCCCCGTGTGGTTCCCCAATGAGAATCTTCACCATCCCTTCGGAATCGCCGCTGGCCACCGCCCGACCGCTCGCCCGATACGGGAACCGACCCACCTTAAATTTTAGTTTCTTCTCCTTCGCCGCAGCTTCGGTCAGTCCAATGCTCGCCACCTGGGGCTGGCAATAAGTACATCCGGGGAACGTCGTCACCTTCTTGGTCTGATACTTGGCATCAAAAATTCCGTTCACCGCCTCGATTGCCTCAAACGAGGCCACGTGCGCCAGCCAAGGCGGTCCAATAATGTCCCCAGCCGCAAATACTCCCGCCATCGAACTCTTATATCTTCCGTCCACCTTCACATAGCCTTTTTCCAACTCCAACTTCACTCCCGCATCCAACGCACCGTCCAGATTGGCCTGTACCCCGACCGCACAGAGCAACGCATCCGCTTCGATGGTCTTGGCGTTTTTCCCCGACAACTTCACCTTCACCCCGGACGCCGAAGCGGTCACACTTTCCATTGAAGTTTCGGTCAGAATCTCAATCCCCTGCTTGGCCAAATTCTTGCCCAACATATCGGAAATCTCCTCATCCTCGATTGGCAGAACCCGCGACTTCATCTCCACGAGGGTCACCTTGGTTCCAAACGAATTCAGGAAATAGGCAAACTCCACTCCGATCGCTCCCGCTCCAAGAATAACGATGCTCTTGGGCTGTTTCTTCATCTCTAAAGCTTCGCGGCTGGTCATCACGACCTTGCCGTCCACCTTCATCCCGGGCAGGACCCTCGGCAGACAACCGGTCGCCAAAATGAAATTCGTCGCCTCAATTACCTGACTCTTCCCGTCGGCCGTCTTCACCTTGATCTTGCGATCTACGCCCAACTTTCCTTCCCCAACCAAATAATCCACTTTCTTGGCCTTCAGCAGAAACTCGACTCCCTTCGCAATCCGGTCGGAAACATTCCGACTTCTTCCGATCACTTTTGCAAAATCAAAGGAAACCTTCCCTGTGGTGATCCCGTACTCCTCGGCGTGCAAGATGTGCTGATAAACCTCAGCATTCTTAAGAAGCGACTTGGAGGGAATACATCCCCAGTTCAGACAGGTTCCCCCCGCACGTTCCTTCTCGATGACGATAACCTTCTTGCCCAGTTGAGCCGCACGAATCGCCCCTACGTAACCGGCCGGGCCTCCACCTAAAACTGCCAGATCATAGGTCGCCATAAATTCCCCTTACATCAAAAGAACGCCAGGACTCTCCAACACATCCACCAGCGCTTTGAGAAACTCTCCCGCCATCAGGCCATCCACCACCCGGTGATCGGCCGAAACGGTCAGACTCATTCTTTCGCCCGGAACAATCGCCCCATTCGATGCCACCACCGGTTTTTTGACAGTTGCCCCCACCGCCAAAATGGCCGCCTGTGGGGGATTTAAAATCGCCGAAAATCTCTCTACTCCAATCATCCCGAGGTTACTCACGGTAAAGGTTCCGCCCGTGTACTCCTCAGGCTGTAACTTTCCGGCCTTTGCCTTCGCCCCGAGATCCTTGGCTTCCCGGGCGATCGTCCGGAAATCCTTCGCATGGGCATTACGGATCACCGGTGTGATCAACCCATCGGGCAACGCAACCGCAAAGGCCAGATGCACTGCCCCATGTTGCCGGATGGAAGACCCTTCCCACGAGGAGTTGACCCCGGGAACTCTCCGAAGTGCCTCCACCGCCGCCTTCAAAACAAAATCATTCACGCTCAGCTTCAACTTTTCGCCCGCCATTTCCAGCGCGGCATTTGCCGAAGCCCGTAATTTGGCCAGCGGAGATGCATCCACCTCCCGTTCAACGTAGAAATGAGGAGCGGTGGTCTTGCTCTCGACCAAACGACGGGCGATCGCCGCCCGCATCTGCGAAACCGGACGAACCCCATCTTGCGCGATCGGCTTCCCGCCAAAAATTCCAACGGAAACACGCCCCGCACCACTGCCGGCCCCTTCCACATCCCGACGAACAATTCTTCCTCCTGGACCTGTGCCCGCCACCCGGGTCACATCCACCCCCTTCTCTGCAGCCACCTTCTTGGCCAAAGGCGAAATCTTCACCCGCCCTATGTTCACAGATGCCACGGCAGGAGCCGCTGCAACCGCAGGAGCCGGAGCACTGCTCGTCGCAGTCTTAGCGGTTGGTGTAGCGGAGGCCACGGGAGCCGGGGCGCTGAACGAATCCACTTTTTCTCCAGGCTCTCCGACGATGGCGATCCGTCCGTTGATCGCCACTTTGGAACCTTCAGGAGCGGAAATCTGTAAAATAGTACCCTTGTCGTACGCCTCGAGATCCATCGTCGCTTTATCGGTCTCGACCTCGGCGATCACTTCGCCGGGCTTGATCGTGTCCCCCACCTTTTTATGCCACTTGGCCAATACGCCCTCGGTCATCGAGGGACTTAAAGCAGGCATGGTGATCTCTTTGGCCATAAGGATATTTGAAAGAGAGTAGTATGCCTTCCCGATTTGAAATCGTCGAGTGCCTTGTCGCGTTATCTCAATACCTTCTCATAGGCCGCATGCACCTGCTTGAATGTATCCTGAACCCGCTTCATCAACTTCTCCCCTCCCGTCTCTCCACACCGAACCGCCAACCACTCCAGATCTCGACCTCTTTCCGGCAATACACTCCCCCCGCGCCCCTCTGCCAAGCGAATCCACCATTCGATTTGTGACCAGAAATCTAGCCCTTTTATCAAAACCTCTGCCTCAGCAGGGTGGAGTTTTCTCATGGCGTGAAGAACCTCTCGGGTTCTGTACTCCCTGATCCCTTGCTTCATCTGCCACCCCTGCGCTGCAAACTCCACATCCACCAATCCACCCCTTGCCGTCTTATAAGCCTGCTCCTCTTTTCCTCGCGGAACCCGCTCTGTCGCGATTCGCTCCCGCATCTCTTTCATTTCAGGATAAAAATCCTTCTCTTTCCCCATATTCAACCAAGCTCTCTCCACCGCAGGCCAAAACTCCCCTCCCATCTTCTTGGCCCCACCCACAAACCTGGACCGGCAAAGGGATTGAACCTCCCAACCTTGCGCCTCCTTCCCATAATACTCCGCGTACCGCTTTGCTGGAACAGCGAGCGCTCCCTCCGCATACGGCCTTAACCGAAAATCCACCTTGTAGAGCGTCCCTGAGGCTCTCTCTTCCGTGAGAAACTTCACCGCCTTTTGCACAGCGCTCTCTCCCTCACCCACCACGAGTAGATCTAAATCAGATCCGAAACTTAACCCTTCTCCTCCCAATTTTCCCAAACCAATCCACGCCCAATCAGGCTTTCCCGCAAAGCACCATGCCCACTCCAAACAGATCTCTGCCAATGATGTCACCTCCCGCTGATAATCCTCAATTTTTCCCAAACCCAGCAAACTCCGGAGGCCAATCCGCAACTCCTCCCCTCGCACATACGATCGCGCGGCATCCATCGCCTCATCCTCACCTCTGGGCAAGACCAGCGCCTTTCGATGAAACTGCACCGTTCTTAGCTCATCCAGTTCCGATTGCGCCACTGACTCGAACAGCTCAGGTCGTGCCACTAACCCCGCCCCAAGACTTTCACTACCCTCAAAGAGTCGAACCAAAAGACCCAGCGCTTTCGGGCTCGCACATAAACTCTCGTACAATAAGGAACGTGCCCCATACGCTTTGACAAAGTTCGCCACGCCCGCCAAAGCCACATCCGGTCGCGCACATCCCACCAACTCCTTTTGAAATAAAGGCTGCCAACGCTGAAAATTCTCTTGGGTTCGTGCCGTTGTATGAACATCCCCATCCGGCTCTAAACTTTTCCAAGCCACCTTCGCAGCGTCCTGATCTGCCCACTTCACACCCCCAACCCAGTCTACCTGCGACACACTTTTCGGCTTTAATTCTCCGAAGATCGAATCGTAAACCTTCCGCACCCGGTTCCTCCACCCCTCCACCTCTTTTTCCAGCTCTTCTGCACCTTTCATCCCCATCGCTTTTGCTAACTCACTCATCTCTGAGTGCGTCTCGGGAAGAAGATGCGTTTGCCGAATCTGCCGCATCTGCAAAAAGTCCTCCAAACGCCGCCAAAAATCATATCCCCCGCGCAAAACCTCCGCCTCCCCTTTTTGTAAGATTCCTAGAATTTCAAGATTCCGAATCGCTTTTCTGAGATCGTTCGTCTGCAGGGTGGGCTGGGCCGCACCATGGAGAAGCTGGAGCCCCAAAACTGGAAACTCCACCTCCCGTAAGCCCCCTCGCCCTCGCTTTATCTCTCGATCCCGATCCCCCTCCGCGATCAACTCATCCTCCGCACGGCTCTTTTGCTGGAAAAGCTCCCCTAGGGCTGAAGGGCTAAGTCCCCGAGGATAAACAAACGACTGCAACGATTGGAAATACTCATAAGCCTCCTCTTCACTCCCTCCAACCCGCCGACCCCGAATCCAAGCGCAACGCTCCCAAACCTCCCCATAACCCTCGTAATACTCCTCCAACATCCCCCGCATGGGAACCAAAGCCCCTCGGTCCCCATCTGGCCGGAGTCGTAAATCGATTCGATAGATTCTCTCCCCACCCGCCGCATCTAAATCCGTTACCACCGATCGCGCCAAACGGGTAACCGCACCCGCGTCATCCCCATCCCCATGAAAAAAAATCAGATCTAGATCGGAGTAAAAGTTTAAATCTCCAGCCCCTAACTTTCCTAATGCCAAAATCGTAAAGCCATCCCATTTTCCGCGATCGCCATCGGGTGCCTTCTCCTTAGCTAAGTCTAATTCCGTTTCTAAAACAAACTCTGCCAAGTGAGTCCATCCGCGCGCCGCATTTTCCGCTGTTATCGGCTCGGCAAAGCACTTCCAAGCCAACTGAACCAACTCACCCCTCTGCCAATCACGCAACAGCGCTAACCTGCGACTGGAAGAATCTGCACTTTGCACCCTCTCCTTCCACTCGATTTGATACTTCCCCTTATTCCTTTCCTCCAAAAGGCGCGCCGGATTCTTGGCGGCCTCCGACAATGCCTCGTTGTTTCGAACGACCTCCGCGCTCCCAGGAGAAAATTCTAAAAACCTCTCCCACACCCCTTGAATCCGGTCTGGGGTGGATTTTTTTTTCATAAAATGTTTTCGTATCACCTAAACCAAGAGGTGGGCCCGGCGCAAAAGAGCCCGCTCCCGACAACTTAAGGGGCGCCAGTGCCCCTTCCCCAAATCCCCAAGAAGCTGCCGAACCTCTCTTAAAAACTCCGCTTCCGATAGTTGCCCCACCGCAAGGGTCGCCGCCATCTCCTCCATTCCCTTTTCGGGCTTAAGTCTAAGCACGGGAGGTTGGGGCGAGCCTTTTATCCACGCACGCGCCAGAAAGAATCCCGCCAATAACCCCCCAATGTGAGCGCTATGTCCAATAAATGATAGGGCCGGAATGAACATCATCGCCAAACTCAGCAGAATAAAGACTCGGACTGCCCGGCTAGCCCGTACTGGGAACGGAAAAGGGAAAATAAAGAGTCGTGCATCGGGAAAATAAACCGCAAATGCCGCGACCACCGCCAGGACGGCCCCGCTAGCCCCCACGATCTCTTGGGTCTGGTTGTGAAGAGAGACCAGACTAAGACCCGTTCTCCACCACTCCTGCCCTAGAAAGGCCCCTGCCGCCGCCAATCCACCAATCAAGTACAGGGACAAGAATCGGGCAGATCCAACCCTTGCCTCGACTGCTTTCCCGAAAATCGAAAGCGTCAGCATATTAAAAAGAATATGCGTGACCCAGAACCCCACAGGAGGCGCATGAAGCCACATATAGGTAAAAACCTCCCACCAAGCTCCATCCAGAAGGTTCGCAGGAGAAAGGGACAGCATGTGACGAAGCCACGAGTCCTGCCCTTTATGATTGATTGTAAAAAGGACGTCCAAGACTGCCACACCGACATTTCCAAAGATAATCGCCCTCGTGATGGGGGCTGGGTTTTTCACGAGGTAGCTCGGGGAGAGTGCCGTTTCTTTTTACGCCCCAGTCGAAACACGTTACTCCAAGTCTTCCTCAAAGCCTGTGTTTTACTCATGTACCTCTGCTCTAAACCCGATGCCCCCTTCCGAATCGCAGCTAAAGTTCCCGCCAGCGTAAAATCATCCAGTTCCAAAACCGTGCAGGCGGTGCCGATAGCCTCCACATGGTGCGCATCACTTCCCGCTGTCATCGCCAACTTGCGTTCGACGGCGTAATCAAAAGATCGCTGATTAGCTCTTTTGAATGTGACCGCGGCATTAAACACCTCAATCGCCTCTAAGGGTAAATCTTGGAGAATCGACTCACGAATTCCCGCACGGAAGTTATCATACGGGTGCGGAGGAACTGCCAATCCACCCGCACTCTGAATTAACTTCATTGCCTCCGCAGGGGAAATCCCCTTCAGATCAGGCAGTCGCACCCCAAGAGCTAGCAGATGCCCTGCCGATGTAGTGATCTCCTGTCCTGGCAAAATAAGGAATCCATTCACTGGTTTCCCATCCTCCCTCATCAACCCCGTCGACAAAAAATAGTCCACACAGGCACTCGTATTATGGTCGGTGATGGCAAAGCCGTGTAATCCACGGTCTTTGGCCGCCTGAACCATCTCTTCAGGTTCACTCACCCCATCGGAAGAAAATCGCGAGTGACAGTGCAGATCGATTCGAACTTTCATCACTTTATAAGCCAGATCCTTTTTCCACAGTATCCACCTGCACATAAGTTCTTGTGACCGACAAATCGGTCCCAGGGGTCAATTTCGCGACTTTCATCTCCCCAACCACCACCGTGTCCTCCGCCTCAATCACACTGTTGAAGGTAAAGCGCTTGATCGGTTGCCCCTTGGCATTCAACCCGTCCGCCCGAATCATCGTTTTGTACCCCTTGCTGATCCAGTATCGCACCTTGGCATAGTTACTTGCGACAGGGGGAGTCACCTCATAGACCCAACAGTCTAACATCATTACACTGTCCTCTCCTTTCGGTTGGGGATCGGGCCATCGCAAAAAATCGATCCCTAAATCCTCATACGCCAAGTCGGTCCCCGCCACCGCTTGTGTCTTCTCCACACCCGTTACCACTTGCCACTCCCCATCAGACTTCGCCCTTCTCTGAATCAAACTTCCCTCTGGCGCAAAGCGAACCCGAATCTGCAAGGGGCGATCCTGGAACTCAAACTGCAAAATTCTATCCTTCGTCCTTACTAAAATAGGAATCTTTCTATCTCCAAATTGAACCTGCCCCTTAAGCTTTAAGTCCTTCATTACCAACGTTCTCCATAGGAAGTTTTGCATCTGTCTAGGAGTCGGTGTTATATCGTCCTGATCTTGCGATGCTGATTTAGAGGGTGTCTTCCTTTCTTGAGCCCATCCAAGATGGACGCACCCCAGCATGAGCCCGATGTATGCGACTTGTCGTACCATTTTGCCTAATTTATCCTCGCACACTTGATCTCCCAAGTTTATTCGTTGGACCTCAGGGTTTTCCGCTGGATCAACCGAGGGCTGAATCACCCTATTTTGGATCAGTTCTTTAATATCGTGGCCGATGGTCGGTTCTGGACTCCTATTCTCCTTCTGCTGGCTCTTTACTTTCTCGTCAGGGGCAAGGATCGGACGAAAGCTTGGGTCGCTCTTACGCTCCTCTCTGTTGCAATAGGCGATCCCTTAATCACCAACCCACTCAAACACCTTTTCGACCGGCCACGCCCCTACCAGTCGGTCGAAGGAGTACGTGAGGTCAGCCCAGGCTCGGGCGAACACCGCTGGAAACCTGCCGTCCGCATTTCCGGAATACCCGAACAGGACATTCCTCACGGACGCTCATTTCCCTCCTCCCATGTGGCCAATGCTACCGCCGCCGCCATGTCGGCTCGCTTAGTCTGGGGACCAGCCCTCCGTTGGCCCTGGTACTTCGTGGCCCTAGCTGGCCTAGGTCGTATCTACACGGGCGACCACTACCCCACCGACGTTCTCGCCTCTATCCCCCTTTCCATGCTCTACACTTGGGTGATTGCCCAGATCGCAAATTCGATATGGAAAAAAGTTGGCAAAAGATGGTTTCCGAAACTGTTTGCCCGACTCCCTTCTTTGCTCCATTCCAAATAAGTCATGTCCGCCCAGCTATCCCTCATCATCCCGTTTTATAACGAGGAGGAAAACGTCTCCGCAGTAATTACGGAAGCCCGGTCCGCTCTGCCTGGTGTCGAAATCATCGCGGTGGACGACGGAAGCAAAGACCGTACCCCTGTCCTTCTTGATCAGGAAAAAGATATCCGCGTCATCCGCTTCCCCAAGAATCTCGGCCAAGGCCCCGCCCTCTACGCAGGCCTGCTTGCCTCCACCCGGCCCTACGCCGCCATGATGGATGGAGACGGTCAAAATAACCCCAGCGATCTTCCGGCTCTCCTCCAACTTTTGCAAACGGACCAAGCCGACTTTGCCTGCGGAATCCGTACCCCACGAATGGATTCCTGGCAAAAACGTGCCGCCTCTAAAATTGCCAACGCTATTCGTCGCGCATTTTTGATGGATGGGGCTCACGATACGGGTTGCTCCCTGAAAATTATCCGCCGAGAAGACACTCGCTTTCTCGTGCCTTTTAAAGGAATGCACCGCTACCTCCCTGCCCTGCTTGGTGCCGCTGGGCTTCGCTTGGGTGAACTGCCGGTTGCTCATCGCCCCCGTCGCGCAGGCACCTCCAAGTACACCATCGCTGGCCGTGCCTGGGTCGGAATCCAAGATCTCATTGGAGTCGGCTGGCTCATTCGCCGCCGTGTCCCTTGGCCAGCGGGACTACCCAGGTAGGGCCCGATCTACGTATCGGGCCGCGTCAGCCCTACGACTTGTCCTCCGAAGCCTCGGCGAAGGAGGGCCGGCATTCACGGTTCGCTCAGTTTGAATGCGGGAGGCTGGAGGTGGAAAGTGGAAGGTCGCGCTCTGCCTAAGGTTTTTCCACCTTCCACCTGCCCCGACCAGCGTCGGGGCCTGCCCCCTTCCACTTGTCTTCGGGTCCCGTACTACGGGTTTTGTTGGGGGATTTGTGGAGGACTGAGGGATTACGACCGAAGACGTCGCATCATCGCCAACCCGCCTAAACCAACGGCGAGAAGCGAAAGAGCGGATGGTTCGGGAACTGGTCCCGTTGCCAGCCTCATTGAAGAGATCATTTCCTGACCTGGAGTTGTCATCCTGACGGAAAAGGTTCCGTCTGAATCAGAGATGTTCGCAAAACGAACGATTTGGTTCGGGTTCCCACCATTACCGACATAAGAGGCCGTATCATTGGACACAGTCGTTGTGCTTGCAGTTACTCCTGTGGAACTTGCTGCGGTGAGAGAATTAATTCCTGAAACGACAAAGGTGGTTGTGCGACCACTTTCGGAATCACATGTAAAAAAAGCCAAATCATAAAGTTGGCTTGGATTTAAGCCTGAGAAGGTAAACGTGAGCGGTACTCCCTGACCAAACGCTCTGCCATTGTTATTCAATCCTGGCGCAACAGCGGATCCGAAATAAGCAAGGGCATTTCCGGTAAGGGTTGGGCCACTTCCATTATCACTAAAAGTGACCCCAGTCACTTGAAGGGAAACACCCGTGTTCGCTCCGGAGTTGATGTCTTTGAGTAAGCCGGTTCCAGATGTGATGGATGTCACATTCCCTGTGCTTGAGCCGCTGGTCCCGAAATCATTGTATGATGCCCAGTTAATCAGATTTGCTGCGAACAGGTTGCCACCCAGGGCCATCACTCCAAAGAGGAAAAGAGAGCGGAGAGACATTTTCACAACAGGAATCTATTGAGCGACTTTACGACGATGCGCCACCATGAGAGCAAGTGCTCCGATGCCGGCAGAGGAACTCTGACTCCAGACAGGATTCGAATCCCCGTTAAAATAATTGGAGAATTGTCCGGTTTGCTGAAAATCAAGAAAAGCCGTCGTAGCAGCTTGTGTCGAAACAGCTATAAAAAGCAAAATAACGAAGAGCGCCCTCACAAAAATAATTAAGCACACACCTTCTAATTCCGCAATATCCCGAAAAGGCTAATAAGCGGTTTTAGTATAAATTCTAATCTTCCGCTTTTTCGTAGCGTTTTCCCACCTCTGCACTGCACCCAATACACTATTTAACACCATACTCTTGAACATGTTACAGCCCTTATAAAGCCTTCAGAAAAGTCGGGTTATAGACCCGCCCCCTACCTAAATTTACGGCTTGAGCCTTGCCGACCCCGTTGCCGGAACTTTCCGTATCGGCGCCGGACTCTCGGGATACAGCAAGTACGGCTTTCTCTCTTCTCGCCACTTAGCCACACCTCCATCCCACGTGGCCACAATCTCCCTTGCGCTCATCCCTCCCTCAACAGCCTTCCTTGTCTGTCGGCCTCGATTCAGCTTATCAAACATCAACATATTCTCCGCATCCGAGAAAAACCTTTTTTTGGGTAAAAGCTTTTTCAGAAACTCCAGACCCGCCATATTGATGGCCGTAATATTAGCTGGAGCCTGTGGATCAATCGCGACTCGTGCCCCCGCCATGACAACCGATCGATACTTTCCTGTTGGCGGTTTAAAACGAAACGCGGTAAACTTAACCCCGTTAAATCCCCACTCGGTCATTTTCCGACAAAGCTCCTCCGCATCCACATTCTCTAGCGCAAAGATATCAAACGGCTGAACCACCGTTCCATCTAACCCCGTCGTGGGTACTCCTGTTGGATTGGCTCCATTGCTTACGCCCAACTCCCCAAAGAATCCCGTTGCGACGTACCCTCGCGCACACCGCGCGATCGGTATGTTGGGTGAAGTGGCAACCCACTTCAGTCCGGTATCCTCCCAAGTCATCTTCTGATTCCACCCCGTCATGGGAATCACTGACAAACTACACGGGCGCCTCAAATGAACTTCGTTAATCCATTTCGCAAGTTCCCCTACCGTAAGCCCATACACATAAGGAATGTCGTACTGTCCAATAAAGGAGGGTATGACTCCTTCTCCCTGAGGACGCGGACCCTCCACACGAAAGTTTCCTAGCGGGTTCGGCCGATCGAGCACCAGCACCTCAATTCCCTTCTCCTGCGCTGCCTCCATCACCAATCCCAACGTGCTGATATAGGTATAAGACCTACACCCAACATCTTGGAGGTCGTAAACCAGCACATCCACACCATCCAACATCTTGGGAGTGGGTTTCCTCGTATCCCCATAGAGCGAGAAAACCCTGATTCCCGTCTCTTCATCCTTCGAAATTTTTCCGTCTTGGTTTCGATCCTCTCCGTGCCTCTCACCCGAAACTTTATCTCCCGCACCAACTTTCCCGAAAACTCCGTGTTCCGGCCCATACAAAGCCACTAAGTTTACGCCTGCAGCATCTCGAAACCTTCGCCAAGTCGGGACTCCTTTCCCGTCCACCCCAGAGGGATTCGTCACCAACCCTACTCTCTTCCCCTTCAAATCTCGAAAACCCCGCTCTGCCAACACATCAATTCCTAGCCGAAACGACGATACATTCGTCTCCTGCGCTTGAGTGAAACTTAAAAAAACGAACAACCCCAATAGTCCAATTCGAACTTTCATACAGAAAGTTAACCTAATTCACCCAGCCGAGACCACCCCGAACAAACACAGAGCTATTCACCCATGCCGTTACGATCGTAAAACAATTCCCTTCCTCTGGAATGTGGGGCGATCGAGGTCCTCAGCTCCTCGAACACTGGGACTGGTCCGCACAAAGCGGCTCGGAGAACGATCGAACTCCAACTCCGCCTGTGCGGCAACAAACCGCCTCTTTCTCTTGGCCTTACTCTCCCTCTCCTCCCCAGATTCAACTTTCTGTGGCTTTACCGCTACTTCCACCTTTGGAAGTGTCACCTCCTCACCCCTTCGAGTTACTAAAAGGGTTAATCCCAACGACTCCCGCCTTTCCGGGTCTACGGCCGCTCCTGCCGAGATCGGCAGATCCACGGGCAACCGCCTTTTGATCTTTTCTAGTAACCCATGGAAATCCTGAAGCGAAGTTTCAGGACCCGTGATCACGCTCACCAGCACCCGATTCCCATCCTTCCAAGCCCTTCCGTCCTCTAAAAGAATATCTTCGATCACCGCCTCTATGGCTGCCTCTTCTCGCCCTTCCCCAGATACTTCGGCTACCCCTGCCCAAGCATTTTCAAGCTGACCCACCGCATCTGCCCCTTGACCTACCGCCTCTTTTAACTCCGCTACGCCGAGATGAACCAACCCCCCCTTTTCCATCACATGAACCAGCCCATGAATCGTTTTTGCTAAAGCACGATCCATCGATCTTTGCCCCTCCCTCAAATCTTTCGCCATCGATGTTTCCAAAAGCCGTTCGTTGCTAAACACCAGCACCGCGTCCGCAACCTGTCGTAGCTCCCGCAAGCACTGCTCCGCCCTCTCCTTTTTTCTACGCCCCTCAAAAGCAAAAGGGGTGATCGCCATCACCACCACTTCCGACCCCTGCCTCTTCAACCTCTTGACCAAACTGGGTCCTAGGGCCGATCCCGTCCCACCGCTGGCAGATAAAACTACGATCCCAGTTTGTATCCCCGACAAGATCGGATCCAAACTATCACCCTCTTCTAAACTCAATCCTTCCAACAGCTCGCCTTCACCCCCTGTCCCCATCCCATGAACTCGCTCGGGTGCAACGAGTATCTTTTTACCCGCTACCGTCCCCCGCAAAGCCAAGGCATCGGTATCAATGCACAGAGTCCGGTGCTCTCCTTCGCACGCCACGGCTAAATTGTCCAATACCGCAGCTCCTGTTCCGCCTACGGCAAGAATGGCTACGGTAGATAAGGGATGAGGGATATTGTTCATTTTTTTTGCCTTTCTTTACGCTAAGAAGCGCATTCCTGAGACGACTTTTCCAAGCGACTTCTGTATTTTTCTCCAGCCTTTGACCTGACTCGCCTCCCGACGCTCACACTCCGCCGCATACTTCAAGGTTCCAAGTACGGTGGAGAACTCAGGCCTCTCTAAATCACTTTGCTCTCCTAGGAAATCTCGTGCCCGCCCAATCCGCAGCGGCCGTGGCAGAATCTCTGATGCTAAACGACTCAGCCCTCTCATTCGTGCCCCACCCCCCGTCACCACAACTTCCGTTTCCACCGCACCCCACAAGTTTTGCTCCTCTAGATCATCCTTGATAATTTGCAGGATCTCCCCCATCCGGGATTGGAGAATCTGTACCATCGCCTCCTTGAAAAAACTTCTCCCGTCAAAGCTCACCTCTCTGGCTAAGGTAACTTTCTCATCTTTTTCCATCGGCTCCAGCACCACGGAACCCATCTCCTTTTTCAATCGCTCCGCCCGAGCATATGGAATCTCCAAACCAATCGATAAATCCTGCGAGAGATGGTCTCCACCCACCCCATGAACAGCAGAGTGAACCACCGCGTGATCCCGCCATACCGCAACATCCGTGACACCGGCTCCTAAATCCACCACGACTACCCCCCTCTCTTTCGCTTCCTCCGATAACACCGCCATTCCTGACGCATATGCTGAAAATGTGCACCCTTTCACACGTATTTTTTGATCGGCAACACACTGGACTGCCGACTGTAACTTTGTTCGTTTTCCCGTAACCAAGTGATAGTGCGCCTCGATTTGCTCTGTATGGACTCCCAGCGGCTGGACCGAACCTACCCCGCGATCCAAAGAGTATCCCCGAAGCACCTCGTGAAGGATTGCATGATCCCGACTTAAAGGGAGATTTGCGGCCAACTTCTGTAACTCATCAATTGTAACCTCCGTCACCCTGTGATCATCCTCCGCCAAGGTAGCTCCCTTTACCGACTCATTTCTCGATTGTAGATGAGTCCCACTAAGAGACAGATACACCTCCGTAATCTCAGCCTGCGTCCTTCTCTCTGCCTCAGCTAACGCCATCCGTGCAGCAGCTTGCGCATACCCGAAGTCGGTCACCTCGGCTTTCCTCATTCCCGCCGAGGCAGCCTCACCAACTCCCAAAAGGGTCAGTGCCCCATCCGCCGACATTTCTGCAACCGCCACAGTCATCGACTGCGTTCCAAGATCGGTCGCGATCAGGATTTCTTCTGCTGGGGTTCTTCGCATGATCATAGTGTGGTTCTCCGTTGGGGTTCATTCAGAAAAGTGACGGGCACATTTCTGTCGGGAGTCAGGTCGACCGTTTGGACAACCCGCCCCTTGTTTTCCGCATATTCAAAGATCACATTGAGTCGCTCAAACTGCTCCGTGAGGTAAGTGGTGCGAAAACGAATCTTTCCGCCTTTCGGTGTCGAAACTTGAAATCGACCTGGCCCCTCCATGACGATCTTCGAACAATCGAGGTCATCCCGCACGCTGGCCATCGTGGCTTCTCTCAAAAATAGTAATGTAGCTTTTACATCGGGATGGTTGATCACCTCCCCCTCCACCACCTCATCCGATGAAATTCCACAGATTACGGGAAGAGACATCAACTTCTCCCCCGGCTTCGGCTTCAAAACAAAGCCTCTTGAATCGATATAATACATCGGTTGCGCCAACTGCATTCCAGCGGATGGAACAGGAGCTAACAAAGCGACTGGGCGACGCTCCTCGACAAAGAAGTAAAGGGTGTCAGGCAAATGACGCTCAACCCGCACCGAGGCCACATGCGGAATTTTTTCGATCGAAGCTTTGATCTCATCTAAGGACAACTGCAATACATTCTGCCCAATCTTGACTCCGCTTGCTGCAACCAGCTCCCCTTTCCCAATTTTGTTGGGAGGCTCAATTACGAAACGCCTTAATGTAAAATCCGCATTTCGATAAAGCAGTGCTCCTAAAATCGCATCCATACCGATCGATGTGACGAGGGCGGCCGTCGCTAAGGATCCCGCAAGAAGTAGAACCCAACCAATTCGCCGACTCAACGCCCGCGCCCCCTCTTTTCCAGACATTCTTGCCGCGAGTACATGTCGGGCTCGGCGGCTTCGCAACCTCTGTTTGCCGCCACCAAATGGAAACATTCGATTCAACTTCATTTCACCACTCCTCTCTTTGTCCTTTCCCAAGAAAGATCCAATATTTTTAAACAGAGGGATGCAAAATCGATTCCAGCAGTCCGGCCCGCTTTCGGTAGTAAACTCAAGTCGGTCATTCCAGGTAAAGTGTTCACCTCCAGTACGGTCGCCTTACCTTCCTGATCCAAAATGAGGTCCACTCGCGACAAGACCTCACACCCCAGCGCCCGATGTGCATCGAGAGATATACTTTGGAGCTCTTCCGCTTTCTCTTTTGGGATCGGGGCGGGACAAAGATACTGCGTTGCCCCAGCCGTATACTTGTTTTTCGTGTCGTAAAATCCTTTTCCAGGTCGAATCTCCACAACAGGAAGAGCCTTTTCACCCAGGATACCAACCGTCATCTCAGTCCCCACCACTAACCGCTCAATCATCATCGCACCTTTCCACTTCCCTACGCTTTTACGAGTTGGCGCTATATCCGCTTCCTCTCGGACCAAAAACACCCCGTAGCTTGACCCATCCGCGACCGGCTTACACACATAGGGGGCCTTCCAATCGTTTTCTAAACTCCACTCCATACTTTCTGCCATCGGAACCCCTGCCGCGACCATCGCCTCCTTGGCCTTCAATTTGTCGAAAGCTAAAGCACTTGCCGCAGATCCACTTCCCGTAAACGGAATTTGTGCAGCCTCTAACTCCGCCTGTACCTCCCCATCCTCTCCATATGTTCCATGGAGACAAAGGAAGCAAATATCCGTTCCCTGCGGAACTTTGACCCCACGCTCTTTAACATCCACCTCTAAAACTTTAACTCCCACCGAGCGCAATGCCTTGGCAACGGCCGCCCCGCTACGCAAGGAAACCTCCCTTTCATGGGAAATTCCACCTGCCAAAATAGCCACTTTCATTTTTTCAGCCTTCATTCGTCCTCCCCCACTACAATCACTTCAGGCTCCAAATCGATTCCCCGATCTTTTCGTGCCTTGGCTTGCACCTGCTCCATCAACGCCAAGACATCCACCGCCTTCGCTCCACCCTGATTCACAATAAAGTTTCCATGGACTGGCGAAATCCGCGCCCCGCCCACCGATGTATCTTTCAATCCCAACTCTTCAATCAGTTTTCCTGCTGGAATCTTTTCCGCATTTTTAAAAATGCAACCCGCACTGGGTGCTGCAGGCTGCGAATCCCAACGTTTCCGGCTATACTGCTTTAGCTTAACTGCAATCTCCTCAGGATTCCCTGGTTTGCCCAACAAGGTCGCTCCGACTGCAATGTCCTCCACCAATCGGGGGACTCGCCGATACTTCACCTCAAAATCACCTCGGGCCACCTCACTCACTTTCCCTTTTCGATCCATTACCCGCACGCTCTCCACCGTTTCAAAAGTCCACGATTCCATCGCCCCCGCGTTCATCCTCATCGCACCCCCCAATGCACCAGGAATCCCCTCCATAAATTCCAGTCCCATGATTCCATTCGCTTTTGCTACCGACACAATCTGCTTCAATCGCGCACCTGCCCCTGCCCGTATTTTTCCCCCTACTACCTCAATCTGACTCATCCCGGGTTGCCCGAAATTCACGCATACCCCCCCGATTCCCCCATCTCGCACCAGCAAGTTACTTCCCCGCCCCACTACCGTAAGTGCCACTTTTTCCCTTTCACACATCTCGACGACCCGACCCAACCCCGCTTCGCTCGCTGGCTCAAACCACACCTGTGCAGGGCCCCCAATTCGGATCGTCGTATGCTTTTGCATCGGTTCGTACCACTTCACGACTCCCTCACCTTTTGCTAACTCCCTTATTTTTTGAAATAATCCAAAATCGCACGCCACTTTTCGTGCTAACTGGGTCACGTCACCTGCCCCCATCACAAGAAACAGATCTCCCTCTTGCCACACTTTACCCAAAATCGACCTTCCCTCCGCCATCGATCCTGCCACTTCTACCTTTCCACCTAGCTCCCCAATCTTGGTCGCTAGTGCTGCCACGCTGGCGCCCTCCATCACCTTCTCCCCCGCCGCATATACTGGCAACAGAACAATCTGATCCGCTTTTGAAAGGGCCTCCGCAAACTCCTTCAGAAATGTTCCCAGACGAGTATACCGATGAGGCTGGAAAATCGCTACGACTCTCGCCCTACCCCGAGCCCTCGCCGCTGCCAAAGTTGCACCCACCTCCTTCGGATGGTGAGCATAATCATCCACCACCTCCAATCCGACCTCACTGAAAAGAATCTCAAACCTGCGCTCAGCTCGACGGAAAGATTCCAGCCCTTTCCGAATTTTCTCAACCCCAATCCCTAACTCCGCCGCTAAAGCCAGCCCGCCTAAAGCATTTCCCCCATTATGCCTTCCCGTTGCCGCAACAGAAAATACCCCTAGCTCCTTGCCCTTTCCTTGCACCCCGAACCGAATTCCCTCTGCACTCTCACCCATCCATGTCGCTACATAGTCGGCGTTACTCTTTTCCCAACCGAATGTGACCTTACCCTTAACGCTTCCCGCTGCATCCATGGCCGCCGACTCCTCTTTTGCAACCACCACCACGGGCCCCGTAACTTTTCCTAATATCTCCTGATACGCCGCGATCACCGCCTTCTCGTTTGCATACCGATCCACATGTTCATAATCCGCATTCAGCAATAACGCCGCCCAAGGCCGCAGCTGGGTAGGAGCCCCTTCGCTTTCATCCACTTCCGCAATCAGCCACTCCCCTTTGCGCCACCCACCCGAAGCTCCTAAAGCAGGGGCGTATCCACCCAAATAAAAGCTCGGCTGTTGCCCAGCTTCTTGAAAGATCTGTGCCAACATCGTCGCCGTTGTGGTTTTTCCGTGTGAACCCATCACCGCCAGCAGCTTCTTTTTTGCTGCTAACTGCCCCAGCACCTCCCCTCGTCGAAAACGTGGCAATCCTCTCTTTTTGGAATCGACCCACTCTACATTTTCATCAGGAATCGCCGCTGATGCCACCACCACCTCTGCATCTCCCACCCCTGAGGCGCTGTGCCCCAATACAAACCTCAATCCCCGCTTCACCAGCCGCTCGGGGACCTGCTTCAAATCGGAACCCCGTACGTCGTGCCCAAGATCCAAAAGAATCTCCGCTAAAGGAACCATCCCAGATCCTGCAACCCCGATCAGGTGCACCCTCTTTTTCCCTTCACTCCAGCCTGTTGGATCAAAGGTCATGGGAAATTGCCTCCGCAATGATCTCGGCCGCCTGAGGTCGATCCTCTGCTTTCGCCCACTTTTTCATCCGCTCACACCGAATTCGATCTCCCAACATTCTTGCAATTCGTTGACCCAGCTCACTCCCCTCAAGATATTTCTCTGCAATCACCTCAGCCGCACCCTCATGAGCATACGCCCGCGCGTTCGCCATCTGATGATCCCCCGCCGCCGCAGGAAACGGCACCAGAATCGATGGCACCTGACATGCTGCCAACTCCGCTAATGTTCCCGCTCCAGATCTGGCTACCACAACCTCAGCCGCTCCATACACCGCATCCATTTCATCACAAAAACCCATCACGACAGTATGAAAGCCCGACCCTTCGTATCCTTGGCGAACTTTTTCCGCATGAGCATCTCCCGCTAAATGTAAAATCTGAATTCGTTGTGATTCGCTTTGCAATGCTACAAGCCCTCGCAACATCGCCTCGTTTAATCCCTTGGCTCCCTGGCTACCACCTAGAACCACCACCAAATGACGGTGCGGATGTAGCCCTAACTTTTTCAACGCCTCCTCTTTTCCCATCCTACCCAGCCGATTCCGAACCGGCGTCCCGGTCATCGTTCCTTTCACCCCACCTAACCCCGCCTCACACTCAGCAAATCCCACAAAAACTTTTTTTGCCCCCTTGGCCAGCATTCGGGTTGCTCGTCCCGGAATTGCATTCGATTCATGCAGGTAATAGGGAATTTTGCCAAGGCGTGCTGCCACGCTTGCTGCTCCAGAAATAAATCCACCCATCCCTAAGAGCGCACCCACTTTCTTTACCCGCATTTCCTCTCCCGCTTTTCGCACGGCTGAGAGAAAGTGAACCGCAAACGACCCTGCACCCAATACACCACTCCATCCTACCGCAGGGATTTCGACCCCATTTTTCTCCTCCCCAGCTCCCGACAAGGCACGACGATCCACCGCCTTTTGCGAGATAAAGAAACTTACCTCATGCCCGCGACGCCGCACCGCTTCCGCCACCGCTAGGCCCGGAAACAGATGCCCACCCGTTCCACCACATGCGATCGCTAGTTGTCCCATACCGATCACTTCGCTCCACCCACCAACCGACGATGTCGGGCCTCCACTGGATATTTTGCTGCTCGATGCAAGGAGAGAAGAATTCCTACCGCACCCAAACATAAAACAAGGTTCGAGCCTCCATAGCTGATGAAAGGAAGTCCCACGCCCTTGGGAGGCAACAATCCCGTCACCACCGCTAAATTTGCTACCGACTGCATCCCCACCAGCGCGGTCACACCCATCCCTAAGGCCATCGCAGGAAGATCCGCCGCGTGCCCCGCGATATATCCCCCGCAAAGGGTCATCATCAAAAACAGCAGAACAACACTTAAAGTTGCAACTAAACCCAACTCCTCTCCAACAATCGGAAAAATAAAATCGGTATGTGCTTCTGGAAGATAAAACATCTTTTGGATGCTTTGCCCTAATCCCACTCCGCGCGTTCCGCCTGAGCCCAACGCAATCAGTGCCTGCGTTACCTGATACCCCCCTCCCTGCTTGTGAGCCTCAGGATTCATGAAGGCCACCAGCCGATCCATTCGCTCAGGCATACTCACCGCCACAAGCCCCACTCCCACCAACCCCAACACTCCGATCATCAGAAGCGGAAAGATCGGTGCCCCACCGACAAAGAGAACCACTGCAGCGGCCGCCATAACAAAAGCTGCCGACCCTAAATCCGGCTGCTTCACCAACAAAAGCACAGGCAGCAGCAAGATCAGGAAAGGCAATATCAATCCATCCCACGCCAGCTTCATTTTCGGCCCCTTCCACTTCACCCACGCCGCTGCCAAAAGCACCGTGGCCAACTTTAACATCTCCCCCGGCTGCACGGCAAAGGGTCCCAAAGGAATCCACCGAGCTGATCCTTTGACCGACTTTCCGAGGCCTGGAACGAGGGAGATGGCGACCAAGAGCGTTGCCACCCCAAAGATCCAACCTCCAAATCGCAACAAGGTCTTTGCATCACAACGACTCAACCCCACGCATATCCCCGTTCCCACCGCCAGCCAGAGCCCTTGCCTTTGGAGGAAGAAAAGGGTTTGGCCCCGATTATCGGGGGAAAAAGCCCCTACGCTCGCTAGCATGGTAAGGCCAAGCCCGACCAATGCCGCGACGCAGGCGACAAGGATATGCGCGGAGTTTCGTCCCATGGATCTTAGTTGCTCGTCGCTTTCGGAAGCATTGCCATGTCTGTTGGGCCTGCAGGAGCTTGGGCCGGTGTCTCCACTTTGGCGGAGGCTTCTCCCGGAACCTGAATCTTCATTCCGATCTTCAATTTCTTGGGATCACTGATCGAATTCAGTTTCACCAGGGTGTCCGCTTTGGTTCCAAACTTTTTAGCGATTTTAGCCAAGGTATCGCCAGCAGCTACCGTATAGGTTCCCGCTGGGCTCGATTCCTGTTTTGCCGCCGCAGCGACAACCGCTTTCGCAGGTGTTGTTGCAGCAGGCGCCATCGCTACCACAGCTCCAGTTCCAGCGTTCTCCGGGATCTTTAACTTTTGACCCAGTTTGATCATTGTTCCGTTGATCCCATTGGCTTTGGCCAACGCTGCTGACGTAACTCCATTCGCCTTGGCAATCTTCGCTAGGGTATCACCCTTCGCCACCACATGACTCCGCTCCGCCATCGGAACAGCAGGTGTTGGGGTAGAGGCAACAGGAGCCTCTGCTTCCGTTGTCTCAGGTGTCTGCCATACCTTATCGTCTGGGCTCGGCATGCTGCTGGTGACTTCCGCTGCAGGACGCGCTGCCGCTTCGGGTGCCTGCGCCGTTTCAGGCACAGGAGCAGAGATACTTTCCGTCGCCGTGCTCATTCCCGTCTCCGGGTTTCCACGGAGAAGGTGATAGGCACTAATGCCCACAATCACCACCACATGCAGGCCCAACACCACGAGAAAGATCGTGGAGAGCCGATTCAGGCCTCCACTCTTTGCCGGGCGTTCTGTTGCATCTCCGCTCATCGCGGGGGTTTGGTTTCGTTGCGCTGAGTATTCCAGCAGTTCATCACTCATTTTCTGTTTTCTCCTCCGGCAATGCGACAACGCACTGCCTATATTTCTCCCCTCTATCCTCGAAATTCTGAAACATGTCATAACTCGAGCACCCAGGACTTAATAAAACCGTTTCCCCTCTCACCGCCATCTTAGCTGCCCGCTCCACTGCCTCTTTCATGCTTTTTACTTTTCGACACGGCACTGCCCCCTCCCAGGCCCTCTCCATCCGCTCCGCCATTTCCCCTATCAAAAGCGCTCCCCTAACTTTTCCCTCCAAGCTCTTGCGAGACTTGGAAAAATCGAATCCCTTATCCTTGCCTCCGGCGATCAAAATCACTCCTCCTTTCATCCCCACCACCGCCCTTTCCATTGCATCAACATTCGTCGCCTTGGAATCATTCACCCAAGTCACCCCTCCTCGTACTCGGACCACTTCACACCGATGTGGCAACGCACGGTAATTTTGAAACGCTTTTTTTACCGAATCACGAGAAAGATGATCCGCCTCCGCTACAGCCCACGCCGCTAAAAGATTTTCCGCATTGTGAGGCCCCTTCAACTGCGTCTCCTCTTGTCGCATGAGCCGCACCCCCTCGCAACACAACCAACCCTCATTCAAAGTAAAGTCCGCACCGCTCGCCTCGGATGTAAAAGTCACTCTCTTCGCTTTTCCCGTCTCCACCGATAGCCCCCGTTGCACAATCGCCGTATCTTTTTCCCCAAAATTCAGAAAGATTCTCGCCTTTGCCGCCCGATACTCCTCCAACGTTGTGTACCGATCCAAATGATCCGGCGTGAAGTTCAGATAAACCCCAACCTTGGGACAAAAAGTCTCGATAGTTTCCAGCTGAAAGGAGCTCACCTCCACCACCACCCCGTCCAATCCCTTCGTCAACGGTGCCACCTCCGACAAAGGTTTTCCCAGATTTCCGCACGCCACCGTTTTTTTTCCTGCTGCTGAATAAATTGCCGCAATCAGCTCCGTGGTTGTGCTTTTCCCGTTCGTTCCCGTCACCGCCACCATCGGGCAGAGACAAGCCTGCCAACCTAATTCCAGTTCACCCATCATCGGGACACCAGCCGCTACGAGATTTCGGACAACAGCTTTTCGCGGATCGATCCCAGGACTCAAAATCGCACGATCAAATTTCATTCCAACCATCCGCTCTTTACCCAAAAGAACACGCACTCCACGCCCTTCCCATCCCCCGGCGATTTTCTTCATCTCTACACTTTGGGTTTCGTCAAACATCGTCACCTCCGCTCTGTGACCAAGCAGCCACTCCGCTGCGGCCTGTCCGCTGCGTCCCATTCCTAACACCACGACTTTGGCTCCTTTCCATTTTTCCATGACTCCTTTCACCGCAATTTCAGGGACGCCAGTCCCGCTAATGCAAACACAACGCCTAAAATCCAGAACCGGGTTACCACCGCTGTTTCACTCCACCCTCGGAGCTCGAAATGATGGTGAATTGGAGACATTGCAAAGATTCTTTTTCCCGTTAGCCGAAACGATGCCACCTGCAAAATCACCGACAGTGCCTCCATTACGAAAACCCCACCGATCACGGCCAGTAACAGCTCTTGATTGATGCAGATCGCCACTACCCCCACCGCACCCCCCAAAGCCAAGGAACCCGTATCCCCCATGAAAACCTGCGCAGGATGACAGTTGAACCAGAGAAATCCTAATGCCGAACCGAACAATGCCGCACAAAAGATCACCAACTCCTCCCCCCCTGGCAACCTGGGGAGAAAGAGGTAGGAGGCTAACTTCGCATGGCTCGATAAGTAGGCGAATAGTCCTAACACCAACGCCACAGTTAAAATACAGCCCGAAGCTAACCCATCCAATCCATCCGTGAGATTTACTGCATTGGAACTTCCCACGATGATAAAAATAAAAAAGAGAATCGCCCCCCAAACTGGTAGCTGGAGCAGGAAGAACTCCTCCCGCACGAATGGAATCTGTAATTTTAGCGCCGCCTCCCTCGCTTGCGGCATCAACATCAACACTCCCGCCACACCTCCCGCCACCAATCCCTGCACCATCAACTTCTGTCGGCCCCCCAGCCCTCCAGAAGATTTTTTTCGGACCTTGGCATAGTCGTCGCAGAATCCAAGAGTCCCAAGTGCCAAAGTACTTCCCAGCGCTAACCAGAGGTACGGATTGGTAGGACGTCCCCACAGCAAACACGCCAATGTCAGTGAGAATAAAATCAAGACCCCACCCATCGTCGGTGTCCCCTGCTTGCTTTCATGCAAATCGGCCAACCGATGTACCTCCTCCTTTTTGCGTAATGGTTGACCCAGCTTTAACCGATGCAGAGCCGCAATCACTCGAGGACCGATCCATAAACAAAAGCAGAAGGACGTCAGAGCAGCTCCCACGGTCCGAAACGTCACATACTGGAAGACGTTCAAAGGCCCAAACCAATCACTCAGAAGGCTTAAGTAATACAACATCTTACTTTCCCCCTCTCAATTCAGCTGCCACCCACTCCATTCCCTCTTTTCGACTCCCCTTTACCAAAATGCGATCTCCCGCCAGAGCCGCCTCCTGATACGCTTTCGCCAACTCCTCTTTTTTCGAGAACCAACGAATCCATTCCCCTGGACGAATCTTTTTGGCCCCCTCCACTAAAAATTTTCCATCTTTTCCCACCACCAGACACAACCCAATCTTTCGTCGTGCCACCGCCGCACCCGACTCTTCGTGCAACAGCTCACCAAAGGAGCCCAATTCCGCCATCGCACCTAACAGAGCCACATTCCTTCCTTTTCCAGGAAGATCTTCCAAGGTCTGCAGCCCAGCAGACAAACTGTCCGGATTCGCATTGTAACTATCATCCAAAAGCCAACCTTCACCTAACTTTTCCAACCTGACTCGACCCGAAGGCAGTTGAACCTTTTCTAAAGCAGTCGCCGCAACTTTCGGCTCTACCCCTAACTCCACCCCCGCCGCCCAAGCCTGCGCCGCATTCATTGCCATGTGGGAACCCGGAACGGGAATCCGCACCGCCATCCGACCCCTTGGTCCTTCACAAACAAATGAGGTCGACCCACCTTCATGGTTCACCTCCCCTAGCCGATAATCCGCTCCCGCCGACCGCCCTACACGCACCACTCGTGCCCGACATCCCTCTAAAGTCATCTTTTCCAACGGATCATCCGCGTTGCTAATCGCTAACCCATTCGCAGGAAGCGCACGATAAAGAGCACCCTTCTCTTTTGCAGTTGCCTCCTTCGAGCCCATTCCCTCGATGTGAGCCCAACCCACATTCGTCACCAAACCCACCTCAGGTTCCGCTAACTCTGCCAACGCACCAATCTCCCCAGGTGAGTTCATCGCTAACTCCACTACTGCCCACCGATCTTCTGCCCCGATTCCTAACAAGGTCAACGGCACACCAAAATGATTGTTCAAATTCCCTTTCGTACGATGAGTCGGACCTGTGGTCCCCAGCACCGCCGCCAACATCTCTTTTGTGCTGCTCTTGCCGGAACTTCCCGTTACTGAAGCAACACGCACAGAAAGTAACCGCCGATATCCATGAGCCAGTTTTTGCAAAGCTTTCTGCGTATCGGCGACCCGTAGATAGGCAAAGCCCGTAGGGACTTTCCCCGCTTCCTGCTTTTCGACTAATGCTGCAATCGCACCCTTCTCCACCGCTTCTCGGACGTGCTCATGCCCATCGTGCTTCACCCCACGAATCGCAATAAAAAGTTCTCCTGGCCGGATCGTTCGCGAATCGATTCCCACGCCACACGCCACCCGCTCTCCATTTCCACAAATCAACTCTGCTCCCGCCAAATCAGCCAAAGTAGATAGGGAGAGTGATTTCATCCCCGACTCCTTTCCGCCAAAGCCCGCTCCACCTCTCGACGGTCCGAAAACGGAATCTTTTCCCCCCGAATCTCCTGAAATTCCTCATGCCCTTTTCCCGCTATCAACACCACATCCCCCACATCGGCTGAACTCACCGCAATCCGAATCGCCTCAGCTCGATTTTCTACAATCTGCGCCGATTTCCTTGTGGGCAATCCCGCCGCCATCTCCTGCAAAATCTTTTTTGGATCTTCACTTCTAGGATTGTCCGATGTTAGCACCACTTGATCCGCCCACTTGGCTGCCGCCGCACCCATCGCAGGCCGCTTTCCAGTATCCCGATCCCCCCCCGCTCCTAAAACCACCCATAGGGATCCTTGGGTCAAAGGCTTCAGAGTGCTCAACGCCGCACTCACCGCCTCCGCGGTGTGCGCATAATCTACCAGCACCGAAATCTCACCTCCGTGAGCCACTTTCTCCATCCTTCCAGTCACCACAGGAGCTCGCCCTAATCCCGTGGCAACTTTCTCAGCCGACCAACCTGCCTGCATCGCCGCAGCCGCAGCCGCTAACGCATTCGCCACGTTGAATCGCCCTAGCCACGGTAATGTGGCGGGCACCTCCCCCTCGGGACTACAAAGCACAAAAGAACTCCCCCCCATTCCCATTTTTAAATTTTTTGTGTGAACATCCCCTCGATCGACGCCATACGTCATCACTCGAACTCCCGGTCGACACCGTGCCCCCATTCTCACCCCCGCCGGATCCTCCTGGTGAATTACCGCAAAAGATCCCTCTTCTAAACTCTCAAACAACTTTCCCTTTGCCGACTCATACGAACTCATCGTTTCGTGATAATCCAAATGATCTCTTCCTAAATTCGTGAAGACCGCTCCTGCATAATTCACCCCTTCCGTCCGACCCTGTTCCAACGCATGAGAGCTTACCTCCATCGATGCTGCCCGACACCCATTCTCCCTCATCTCCGCCAACATCGATTGCAAATCTAACGCTTCAGGTGTCGTCCGCTTGGCTGGCTGCCTCCCTTTTCCTACATCGTTCCCCACAGTGCCTAAAAACCCACAACGCAACCCGCACCCCTCAAACAAAGACTGCAACAACAACGCCGTGGATGTCTTTCCATTCGTACCCGTGATTCCCACCACACGAACTTCCTTCGAAGGATTCCCATAAAAGTTTGCCGCCATTCGCCCCAAAGCCCGACGCCCGTTCTCCACACGAATCCGAGGAAACTCCGTCTCTTTCGTCTTTTGTTCTGCCACGATTGCCACAGCGCCCCGCTGAATCGCTTCAGGCACGAATGCGTGGCCATCACTTTTTTTGCCCTTCCAGGTACAGAAAAGGGATCCCTTTTCCACTTTTTGGGATTCGTACGACAAGGCAGAGATCTCTGCCTCTTTTCCACCTTGCCATTCCTTTACCGCCACTCCTTTCATGACTTCGGTTAACTTCATAGCGCACTCCTGCGAGCTACAACCGACACTCCCCGATTCAAATGCAACTGCTCCGCGACTTGGGTGGCAATGTTCTTGAACGCCGGCCCCGCCACCAAGCCTCCGTAATAAACTTTACCCTTGGGATCATCCACAAGGATCGAGACTAGGAATTCCGGTTTTTCCGCAGGAAGAAATCCAATAAAGGAGGATCGGTACTTACCCGCCGCGTATTCTCCTCCCACTACTTTTCTGGCAGTTCCCGTTTTTCCTGCCACCTCATATCCAGGAACTTGTGCCCCCTCCGCTGTTCCAACATCCGAGACCACTCCCCTTAACGCTTCGACCATCTGAGCTGCCGCCTCCGGTTGAACCGCCTGACACACCACTTTGGGAAGGAACTGCAATACCACACGATTGTCCCGATCTACGACCGCCTTGATAATTCTGGGCTCCATCCTTTTTCCCCCATTGGCAATCGCCGCATACGCCAAAGCCATCTGTAAGTTCGTGGCCGCAATCTCATATCCCATCGGAATACGAGTAATCGAAAGCTTGCTCCATCTCTTCGTCGGTCGGAGCACCCCCCCCTCCTCGCCAGGCAAAATCCCCTCCCCCTTCTGTGTCCTCTGCCCAAACCCAAATAGTCGGGCGTACTCGTACACTTTTTCTTCTCCCAACTGAATCGCCAACTTCGCCATCCCAATGTTACTCGATTTAGCAACCACCTCCCGCAAGGTTAAGAGCCCAAATGCTTCGTGATCCTTCAGCGACGCCCCACCGTAAAACATCTCCCCGTTCTCACAAAAGAATGTGCTATTGAGATCCACCACCTTTTCATTCAGGCCAGCTGCTACGGTGACAATTTTAAATGTCGAACCCGGCTCATACGTGTCGGATAGAGGCCGATCCTTCACCGCGTAGGCTTCAAACGATTTCCTTTGGTTGGGATCAAAGGTGGGTCGACTTGTCATGGCAAGGATCTCTCCCGTTGCGGGACGCATCACCACGATTTGCAAACTTTCCGGCTGATACTTCTCTACCAGCGAGTCTGCTTCTCTCTCCACCACATGCTGGATCCCTTGATCCACCGTCAAAACGACGTGATACCCATCCCTCGCAGGCCGATCGCTCAGTCGAAAATAGGGAATCTCTCTACGAATCGCGTCGTGAATGATCCGCCTTTCTCCCGCCACCCCACGCAAATACCGATCCATCGATTTCTCAACACCCGCCTCGCCCACCTCCATGGCAAATGGCCTCTCCATTCCTGCCGGTGTAACTTCTTGCAGATTCACATACCCCAAAATTTGGGATGTCTCCGATCCATTGGGATAATTTCGAACTGTCTTTCGCTCAAAACGGATCGATCGAATCTTATTTGCCCGAAGTTTTGCCTCCGTCTCCACACTGACCCCCTCTGCGATTTTCTGGTACCGATTCTCTGGGTCCACTTGCCCCTTTAACCATTCCGCTGAAACCCCCAAGATCGATGCAATCAAGGGCAACTCCCTCGGCTCTTGCGCTAAAATCTTCCCGTCCAGTCGGACTTCGATCCAAGGCATGCTCTGGGCCAAAACTCGACCGCTCACATCCAAAATCGATCCCCGCTGTGCGGCCACCGGCTCCCCACGAGTGTGACTACGGATCGCCTCCGCCCGATAACTCTCCTGCTTGACCAGCTGGATCCAAATCAACTTGCAGGATACAACGGTGAAGCAGAATGCAAAAAACAACGTCACCCCCATCACTCGACGGCGCGGATTCAACGACTCTCCTCCTTCGCTAGATCGGTCGATTGCCAACCCTTACGAATCGGCGCCTCATAAATCTCCAGCTGACTCACACTCACCAACCCTAAATTCATCTGGGACGCTCGCTCCGTAAGGTGCCGCGGGGACCGCAACTTCTCCGCCTGTAACCTTGCTGACTTCAAAATATCCTCTTGCCGAGCACGAGCTGTTTCCAACTTCTTAAATTCCCCCGCCGCTCGGATATTGGAAACGTGTAGCAGTGCAAAAGCCACGACCAAGGTCGTCGCCAAACCCGCCGCCACAAGGAATCGCGCCAGCTGCGTCCCACCCACTTGATTTGTGCGACGGATCTGATTTCGGCTCATCGAGAAATCTCCCCCAATCGCTCCGCCCCACGTAAACGAGCACTCCGAGCTCGGGGATTTTTAGAAATCTCCTCCTCACTTGGAACCTCTTCACCTAAAGGCTTCACCCATCGCTCCAGATTGGGCTGACCAAACGCCATTCCCATTTCCCGTTTTTCCTCCTCCGCATGACCCCGAATCCAATGCTTGACCACCCGATCCTCCGCCGAGTGATACGTCAGTACCGCTAATCTTCCACCCCCGCGTAAAACCGTTGGCACCGAACCCAAAACTTGGTCCAAAACCTCACCCTCCCGATTCACCGCACGCCGAAGCGCCAGAAATGTTCGAGTCGCAGGATGTTTAATACCTGGCCGTGCTGGCCGTGTCGCGCGACAGACTGCCGTGGCTAAATCCGCAGTCGTCGCAAGCGGTCGTGCACGTACAATTCCCCTGGCAATTTTTCCAGGATCCCGATCTTCCCCTCCATCCCGCAAAAGATTCCTTAACTCAGGTTCCGATAGATTATTGACCAAATCAGCCGCGGACATTCCACTTGTTGGATCCATTCGCATGTCCAATGGTCCGCTTTGCTGAAAGCTAAATCCCCGCTCCGCTTGGTCCACCTGTGGGGAGGAAATACCTAAGTCCAAAAGAAGCCCATCTGCCTGACCTTCCTGGCTTACTACGCTACCCAGCTCACTAAAGTTGACTCGGTGGAATCGAAACCGCTCCGATCCCACTTCAGCCTGCAATCTCTTGGCCTCCGCTTCCGCCGCAGGATCTACGTCCAGCGCGACGACACGTGCTCCCCGCTCGAGGAATGCACGAGTGTGTCCTCCACGACCAAAGGTCGCGTCATACACCGTGCGTCCGGGAGCGGGTTGCAACATGCTCAAGATCGCCTCCAAAAGAACTGGAACGTGCTCCACGCCTTAAGGGGTGGGGCGCAACCGGAGGATTTCCCGTCGTACGGGTCGCCGGAGGCCAATGATTTCGTAGGCGTTGCGTTTCGGAAGTTTAACCACCCCGTGGCCTTCCACTCTTCCGGAACCATCTCGGCGGCAAGAAAAGCCGCAAGCGAGTTTTCCCCTCATCATCTGCTTCCAGTCCATATTCTACCTCCTGGGACGCCCGAACCGATCCGATGGAACGCGCCTCCCGGGCCCGTCCTCCGAAATCAGTTGCGAGGGTCGGTTGTTTTTCTTCCCCCGGTAATTCGGAGGAGTTCCCAGCACCGAAGCAACCATCGGCTATCTTTTTGCCGACGGTGGGTTGCGGTATCTTGGAAAAGGCGCGGGGTGTGTGGGACCATCACCCCGTGAGAACGATGGCAAGGAACCATAGCGATGAAATCGATTGTCACAGCCCCACCTCCAGAGCCACTTCTTCAAAAGTCGTCGTAGGCGGCGCGATCTTCTGCCACCGCTTCGGATCCCATACTTCAAAGTGATCCAACCGCCCCACTAAAATCGCCTGCCGCGCTAATCCAGCGTGTTGCCGAAATTTTTCGCGAATCATGATTCGTCCTTGCTGATCTGGCTCGGCCGCCTGAATCACACTTGCCAACTTCTCTAGACTTTTTCTTCGCGCATCCGCTGAATTCGCGCCCAAGGTGGACAACTTTTCCATCTCCCTGCCGAGGAAACTCGCAGGGTAAATCCGTAAACATCCGTTCGAGGAAGGCATAACTAAAAATCGCTTTTCAAAAGCCTCTCCTCGCCACTCCACGGGAACGGAGAGTCTTCCCTTGTCGTCCAAGGAAAACTCAAACCGGTCCGTATATGCCTCTCTTGTCATCATATGTATTTGTTCACCACGTATAAACAGATTTCACCTCGATTACCCATTTTTACCCACTTTGTACCACATGGTCAAACCTTAATTTTGCTTATTTTGCATCTTTATACCCTCCCCCTCCAAAGGTCCTGACTTGCCCTCGGCACCCCCTTTTCCCATTCTCCATCTTCATGTCAAACCCCCTAACCGTTCCCTCGGAAGAGCCCCGCGTCCTCCCCGCCCAACTACCCGTATGGCTCCACCCCCGTACTCTAATTCCAGTTGCCCTCGCACTGGTCGCAGGAATCGCCCTACTGCTTTGGCAATACTCCAAATCGGAAAAAGCCCGTGCCGAGTCCGACATCCTTCTCGAATCAAAACCCGGAGCCCAAACATGGGCCCAACTCATCCGCGACTACCCTGGCCAACCCGCCACCGCGCTCGCCATCCTCGAGTCCGCCGCCGATGCCTCTTCGAAAAAAGATTTCCGGCTAGCTTCCAGCCTCTACGAGAAATTTACCCGCGACTTCCCCACCCATCCCCTAGCTTCCGCCGCACGCTTCGCTCAAGCCAATCAACTCTCCGCCGCTGGAGACCGAGCCGCCGCCCAAACTCTCTACCTCCGCATCATGACCACTCAACCCACCGACCCCTTTCGATCGGGTTCCGCCGTCGGCCTCGCCCGAATCCAAATTCAGGAAAATCGACCCGAAGCAGCTCGCCAAGCTCTGAACGAAATCATCGCCGCCAATACTGGCAGCGCCTTTATTCCTGAGGCCCGATCTCTCCTCGAGAGCCTCCCACCCCCTCCCCTCTCTCAAGCTCCCGCTAAATAACGCTCCGCATCAATCGCGGCCATACAACCCATGCCCGCAGCGGTAATCGCTTGCCGATACACTTTATCCGCACAATCTCCCGCCCCAAAAACTCCCTCTACATTCGTCCGACTTCCCGGCCCCAGCTGCAAGTAGCCCGCCTCATCCATCGTTAGCTTCTTCTGGAAAATCTGCGTGTTCGGCACATGCCCCACCGCAATAAATACCCCCGCACATCCGATAACCGAACTTTTACCAGAGGGCATATCCTTCACTCGCACCCCAGTCACTTTCCCCTCCTTCGTTCCCTCCACGCTCTCTACCACCGCATTCCATACCGGCTGGATCTTCGCATTTCCCAACGCCCGCTCCGCCATGATCTTCGACGCCCGTAACTCTCCCCGCCGATGTACCAGATAAACCTTCGAGGCAAACCGCGTTAAAAAAGTCGCCTCCTCACACGCAGAATCTCCTCCCCCCACCACCACCACCGGCTGATCCCGAAACATCGGCAACGCCCCATCACAAGTCGCGCAGTACGTCACCCCCTTTGTCTCCAGCTCCTTTTCCCCCGGCACACCTAAATGCCGATGCCCCGCGCCCGTCGAAACAATCAGCGCCTTCGCCTCAATCGTCTTACTTCCCGCGCGAATCCGATGTACAGGCCGCCCCAAAATCACTTCGTCTGCCACCACCCCAAACTCCACCTCCGCCCCAAACTTCTGTGCTTGCTCCA
>Ga0214921_10002109_pt1 | contig 32824 bp, 35 predicted proteins | sample LL1505_MetaG_FD_177992 | JGI IMG/M metagenome (GOLD analysis project Ga0214921, IMG submission 177992) | Freshwater microbial communities from Lake Lanier, Atlanta, Georgia, United States - LL-1505 | ecosystem: Environmental > Aquatic > Freshwater > Lake | place: USA: Georgia | collected... | reverse complement strand
ACCCATTTGGTACATGCCGGCTTCAAAGCTCACGCGCGTTCGAGTGGATGCCTTTTCGAAAATCATGGCCAAAGTACGGTCTGTCAGTGGCTGGTATTTTTCGTAAGCTTTGAATTTGGCTTTGATGAAGGATGCGCGCTTGAAAACATGCGCATACTCATCAGCCGTTAAATCAGTGAATTGCAAATAATGCCGAATGGGCAAGTTTGGAGCATTCGATGGCATCAAGATTTCTCCGATAGAAAGGCCTGAATGAGCGGCAGCAAAATATCTGCCACTTCATCTGCTTCTGCAATGGTCATGATGAGGGGTGGCACCATGCGAATAACGCTGTCTGCTGTCACGCTGATCAACAAGCCTGCTTCGGCGGCTCGCATGGTGAGTTCACTGCAAGGCTTCTCTAATTCAATGCCAAGCATCAAACCTTGTCCCCGAATTTCTTTGACGCCTTGCGCGCCCGCAAGGCCTTTTTCAATTCGAGCTTTGAGGTGAGCACCCACGCGGGCTGCATTTTCAAGCAAGCCATCTTTTTCCATGATGCGAATGGTTTCAACACCTGCACGCATGGCCAAGGGGTTGCCCCCAAAGGTGGTGCCGTGGTTGCCTGGTTGAAAGATATGCGCTGCCTTGGGGCCAGCAACCACCGCAGCAATGGGAACACCAGAACCCAAGCCCTTCGCCAATGGCATGACGTCGGCCTTGATGCCGGCCCATTGGTGCGCAAACCATTTGCCAGTTCTGCCCATGCCACATTGAACTTCGTCAATCATCATGAGCCAATCTTTTTCATCGCAAAGTGCGCGAACATCGCGCAAGTAATCCATGTGCATGGGATTCACACCCCCTTCACCTTGAATGGTTTCGAAGAACACAGCAACCACATTGGGATTTTTTTCAGTGGCCTTTTTCAAGGCCGCAATGTCATTGACTGGAACGCGCAAGAAACCCTCAACCAAGGGCCCAAAACCTTGTTGGATTTTGGTATTGCCGGTGGCGCTCAATGTGGCGATGCTGCGTCCGTGAAAGGCTTTTTCATAAACCACGATGACGGGTTTGTCGATGCCCTTGTCGTGACCAAACTTTCGTGCCAATTTGATAGCAGCCTCGTTCGCTTCGAGGCCCGTGCAGCAAAAAAACACATTGGTCATGCCCGACAACTCAACCAATTTGGCCGCCAGCTTTTCTTGGTTGGGGACGTGGTAGTAGTTGCAACTGTGAATAATTTTGCTCAGTTGGTCTTGCAGCGCAGGCACCAATTCGGGATGGTTGTGGCCTAAGGTGTTCACAGCAATGCCACCCAACGCGTCCAAATACACTTTGCCATTGACATCCCACACTCGGCAACCCTGGCCATGGCTCATGGCGATCGGCAAGCGGCCATAGGTGTTCATGGTGTGTGGCGAAGTGGCTTCAATGAAAGCGGACATTCTGAGAACTCCTCTGAAAAGAAATCGGCCCAACGAAGAGGGCCGCTGAGATGAGATTTTAGAGCCAGATTTTGAGTGGCAAGTCTTATATAAGATACAATTCTTTTGCAACGCAGCATTGAGGCGATCCCTGATGCTTGCCCACGAATTCTCCCAACCTCTGATCGATGGTTTCAAACAACGCCAAAGAAGTTCTGATTCAAGGTATCACCTTGGACGGCCGCACTTTCCGCCCTAGTGATTGGGCTGAAAGATTGGCGGGTGTCATGGGGCAATTTCGGCCAGGCGGCGCCACACCAGGCAGTCACCTCAGCTATTCGCCTTGGTGCATTCCGCAAACACTGGGCAGCATCAAGTGCGTGGTAGTCCACACGGACCTGCGTGAATACGAACCCATGGCTTGGGATTTCTTGATGAACTTCGCCAAGGACAACCACCTGCAGGTGTCTGAGGCTTGCTTGCTGCCCGACGCTCCTAAATAGATCTTGCGTTAATTAGACGCCCACAAAAAAGCCGTCAGAAGACGGCTTTTTGCTTTTCTTTGCTGACAGCGCACCCGTTTCAAACGGCGGCAACCCTGTTGGGTGCCGGGCTGATGATCAATTTGATCAGGCGAGGGCCAAGGCTTTCACCTTGGTTGACAAGCGGCTCTTATCGCGAGCTGCTTTGTTTTTGTGGAAGATGCCTTTGTCGGCAACAGTGTCCACAACCGCTTGCATTTTGGCAAACAGTTCGGTTGCTTTGGTTTTGTCACCAGCCAGAACAGCTTTTTCAACGTTCTTCACGGCGGTGCGGTATTTGGAGCGCAGTGATGTATTGGCTGCGTTCAGTTTCACGTCTTGACGTGCGCGTTTCCGGCCTGATGCCAGGCGGGGGTTCTTTTTCTTGGGTTTTCCAGAAGCCATTATGTTTATCCTAGTTGTCTGAGGATGTTGTCAGCAAAGCCGGCTATTGTATCAGCCAAACCGCAGCTTGGTCGAGGGGTATGACAACTGGGCATTTCAGTCGCTACACTCTCTTTGTGAGCCTCCTTAAATCTGCATCCACCGTCTCTCTTTGGACTCTGGCTTCCCGCATCACGGGATTGGTCAGAGAGTTGCTCATTGCCGCTTCTTTTGGCGCAAGTGCTCTCACAGATGCCTTTAATGTGGCCTTTCGTATTCCAAATTTGTTCAGGCGTCTCTTTGCCGAGGGGGCCTTCAGCCAAGCCTTTGTCCCTGTTTTGGCAGCTAGCAAAGCCCAAAATGGCGAGGAAGCTACACGCCAGGCTGTGAATCACGTGGCAACGCTCTTGGCTTGGTCGCTCTTGGTGCTGAGTTTGTTGGGTGTCTTGGCTGCGCCATTTTTGGTATGGGCGATGGCCAGTGGACTGAAGCAGCAAGCTGAATCTTATGAAGCGGCCGTTCAAATGACGCGCTGGATGTTCCCCTACATTGGCTTCATGTCGATGGTGGCTTTGTCTGCCGGCATCTTGAACACTTGGAAAAAATTTGCGGTTCCAGCCGCTACCCCGGTCTTGTTGAACATGGCCATGATTGGTGCAGCATGGTTTTTGGCGCCTTGGTTGAAGTCCCAGGGTATTCAGGCTATTTATGCCTTGCCTGTAGGCGTGATGCTTGGAGGCTTTCTGCAATTGGCCCTTCAAATTCCTGCTTTGAAAAAAATAGGTTTGCTGCCCCGCATTGGGCTGAGCTTAACGGCCATTCGGCAAGCTGCATCCGATCCAGCTTCGCGTCAAATTGCAACCTTGATGCTGCCCGCATTGCTGGGCGTGGGCGTGGCTCAAATTTCTCTGTTAATCAACACCCAAATTGCATCGCATTTAGCGCCCGGCAGCGTCAGTTGGTTAACTTATGCCGATCGCTTGATGGAATTTCCAACGGCTATTTTGGGTGTTGCATTAGGTGCTGTGTTAATGCCGCAGTTGGCGGCCGCAAAAGCCAATGGCAACCAACTTGAATATGCGGCCATGCTCGATTGGGGTTTGCGTTTGGTGGTGTTGCTGGCGCTGCCTTGCGCAGCTGCGCTGCTGATTTTCGCGCAGCCCTTGGTCTCGGTGCTGTATCACTATGGCGCATTCACAGATCGGGATGTTCAGCAAACCACGCTGGCGCTGAGTGGTTACGGCGTGGGCTTGTTGGGGTTGGTGGCCATCAAGGTGTTGGCGCCTGGTTACTATGCCAGTCAGGATATCAAAACGCCTGTGAAAATTGCTGTGCTTGTGTTGTGTTTCACGCAAGTGATGAATGTGGTTTTGGTGCCTCAATTGGCTCATGCAGGCTTGGCTTTGTCGATTGGTCTTGGCGCTTTGCTGAACGCACTTTGGTTGTTGTTGGGCTTGTTGCGCAAAGGAAGTTACAAACCTTCGCCAGGTTGGTTGGTCTTTGCGGCTCGGGTGCTTTTGGCTACGTTGCTCTTGGCGCTGTTTCTCGCTTGGGTAGCGACATCCTTTGATTGGCTGGCCATGCGCCAACAAGCATGGTCTAGGCTTGGCACCATGGGCTTGGTCTTGGTCTGTTCTGCTTTGTTGTACTTTGGTTGTTTGCGCTTGACTGGTTTGCGCTTGCAATCTTTTGTCCGCCGCTAATGGGTGAGAGACACATGAACCTCCAACCCATGGCAGTCACGCCCCTAAGCTATTTTCAGAGTCTGGTGAAGACAGATACAGATTTTCCTTTGTTGGAGGCGGCCGCCTCGATTGCACAAGATGAAGAGCCCTCGATCGACACTCAGGATGTGTTGGCCACCTGTGATGCGCTGTTGGTTCGTTTAAGGCGGCGTTTAAAGTCGGACGCTGATCCTTTGAAGACACTGTCTGTGTTGAACCAATTTTTCTACACGGAGCTGGGATTTCAGGGCAATGCCAATAATTTTTACGCGCCAGAAAACAGTTACTTGAGCGAAGTATTGAGATCTCGAAGAGGCATCCCGATCTCCCTGGCCGTCATCTGGCTTGAACTTGCCCAATCGCTTGGCTTGCAGGCCTCTGGTGTTTCCTTTCCTGGCCATTTTTTGGTGAAGGTGACGCTGCCAGAGGGCTTGGTTGTCCTAGACCCCCTCACTGGCGATTCTTTGGGTTTGGACAATTTGGCAGAGCGATTGGCGCCATTTCGTCCTCACCTGGGTGAGTCGGGTGATATGGACACGCCCTTGGGGCTTTTCTTGCAGCCCGCCTTGCCGCGCGACATCGTGAGCAGAATGCTCAGAAATCTCAAGGAAATTTACAACAGTCAAGCCGATTGGCCGCGTCTGGTGTTGGTCTTGGATCGCTTGATCGTGTTGAACCCGGATGCACTGTTTGAGATTCGCGATCGCGGATTGGCACTGATAGAGTTGGGTCAAAAAGAGCGCGCCCTGCAAGACTTAACGCGCTATATCGATGAGGTACCCAATGCAGCCGACACATTGGATGTCAAGCATCGTTTGGCCTCGCTTCAAACAGAGTGAGCGAGTTCAGAGGGGTGATGCTTACTTCACCACCACTTGGTGGCCATCGCCCTGAGCGGCAATGACACCAATTTGGTAAACCTTTTCACCTGACTGTCGCAAAGTTTCTGCACAGGCTTGGGCATGGTTTTGATCAATGACCACCACCATGCCGATGCCATTGTTGAAGGTGCGATTCATTTCGATGTCATCGATGCTGGCTGTTTTTTGAAGCCATGCGAACAACTCAGATTGCGGCCAGCTGCCTTTTTGGAGGTGTGCGGCCATGCCTTCAGGCAAGACCCTTGGAATGTTCTCAAGCAAACCACCGCCTGTGATGTGAGCCAAGGCTTTGATGGGGTGAATAGACAAGGCATGAAGCACAGGCTTCACGTACAGCCTAGTGGGTGCCATGATGGCTTCCTTGAAGGGCTGGCCATCCAAGGTGAGCGGCAATTGGTGGGCTGCACGTTCGATGCATTTGCGAACCAAGCTGAAACCATTGGAATGCACACCATGCGAGCCAAGTCCCAACACAACATCGCCAGCTTGGACATCCTTGCCCGTCAAAATTTTGGATTTTTCAACAGCGCCAACTGCAAATCCAGCTAAGTCATATTCGCCAGCGGGGTACATGCCAGGCATTTCAGCTGTTTCGCCGCCTATCAGGGCGCAGCCGGACATTTCACAGCCATTGGCAATGCCGCCTACAACGGCAGCCGCCGTATCGACATCCAGCTTTCCGCAGGCAAAATAATCTAGGAAGAACAAAGGCTCCGCACCTTGCACCAAAACATCATTGACACTCATGGCCACCAGATCAATCCCAACGGTGTCGTGCATATTCCACTCAAATGCCAGCTTCAACTTGGTGCCTACGCCATCGGTACCAGACACCAGAACGGGCTCTTTGTAGCGTTTGGGGACTTCAAATAAAGCGCCAAAACCGCCAATTCCAGCCAAGACACCCTCACGCATGGTCTTTTTCGCCAAAGGCTTGATGCGTTCGACCAAAGCATCGCCAGCAACGATGTCGACGCCAGCGTCTTTATAGGAGAGGGGGGTTGAGCTCATGTGAAAAAAAGGAAAATGGTGGTAATTGGGGCGGGCGGGACTAAAATCAAGCCATATTTTAAGGTCTGCACGTGAACTGCTGACCAAAGCTTGAACCTTCTTTCGATTTACTTTCGCACCTGACCCACACAATGTCCTCCAATCTCAATTCAAAACGACTTGCTCTGTGGCTAGCAGCTGCAATTGTTTTGGTGATGATTTTGTGGGCTCTGGGGCCTGTGCTGGTGCCCTTTGTGCTTGCGGCTGTTTTAGCCTATACCCTGCATCCCATGGTGCTGTATTTACAAAGGCTTAACCTACCTTTGTTTCCCAAAGTGGTCTGCGTCTTGTTGGTTGAGGTGCTTGCTTTGCTGGCTGTGTTGGGCATCATCTTGTTGTTGATACCCATCCTGACGCATGAAATTCCGCTGCTTCAAAAACAGTTGCCCGCATTGCTTGATCGACTGGCTGTGAATGTGAATCCTTGGCTGGCAAAGTTTGGCATTCAATTGAACTTAGACCTCGGAAACCTCCGGGAACAATTGATCAAACATTTGAGTGCCAACCGTGATGAATGGCTGGACCCTCTTGTGGCGTCGCTAAAGTTAGGCAGCAACTTTGCGCTCACGGTAATTGGCAACATGATATTGATCCCTGTGGTGCTCTTTTACTTTCTGAACGAGTGGGATCGATTGGTGTTGCAAGTCGTCCAATGGGTGCCGCCACAATGGCGCACTGCCTATGACAGTTTCACGAGTGAATGCGATGCCGTATTGGGGCAGTATTTGCGGGGACAACTGTTGGTGATGTTGGCCTTGTCGTTCTTCTACGCTGCAGGATTAATGGCTTTTGGTCTTGATTTGGCCATTCCGATCGGGGTGTTCACTGGCTTGGCTGTGTTTGTTCCTTATCTCGGATTTGGTTTGGGTTTGATGTTGGCCTTGCTCGCAGGTATTTTGCAATTTGCATCAGTCCACGCCTTGTTGATGGTGGCCGTTGTATTTGGCCTGGGGCAATTGATAGAAAGTTTTTGGTTGACGCCCAAGTGGGTGGGAGAACGCATTGGCTTGCATCCCTTGGCTGTCATTTTTGCTTTGTTGGCTTTTGGCCAAATTTTTGGTTTTGTAGGTGTGTTAATAGCCTTGCCAGTCAGCGCAGTCATTTTGGTTGCGCTGCGCAGAGCCAGAATGCAATATTTTGAAAGCCAAATCTACCGAGGCCCAAGTCCATGAAGCAGATGGCACTTGATATAGGTTTGCACACAGCCCCCACATTGGAAAGTTTTTTTGCTGGGCCCAATTCAGCGGCACTTGAGCACCTGAGGTTGTGGACCGCCAGTCAAAAGCCAAGCCCAGTTCCCACTTACCTTTGGGGTGAGAGTGGGTCTGGTAAATCGCATTTGCTTCAAGCCGTTCAAACGGCGCTGTCCAGCGCTGGCATGTCTGTAGGATGGCTGGATGCCAATCAAAATGAGCGTGTGAATTTTGATGAGTCGTGGACGGCTGTTTTGATGGACGATGTTCATTTGTACAACTTGGAGCAACAACAGCTTGCGTTCAATTGGTTCGTCAATGCACTCACACCTAAATCTGGCTCGCCCAGGTGGGTGCTTGCGGCGGGCATGCTACCTCCCGCAGACTTGAAGCTGCGTGATGACCTGCGTTCTAGATTGGGCTGGGGCCATGTTTATGCCCTTCAGGTTTTGAATGATACGGAGCGGCGCGCGGTGTTGCGATCTGAGGCAGACGCCAGAGGTCTTTTCTTAAGTGACGAAGTGATGAGTTACATGCTCAGTCGATTTTCTCGCGATCTCAGCAGCTTGATGATTTTGCTAGACCATCTGGATCAATTCGCCTTGGAAACTAAAAGAGCAATGACCATTCCCTTGATCAAGTCCATGTTGGAGAGCACATGAACTTGGCCCTTTTTGATTTAGACAACACCTTGTTGCCAATCGATTCAGATTACGCTTGGGGTGAGTTTACAAACCGCTTGGGCTGGACCGACCCCATCGCGTTCAAAGCAAAAAACGATCAGTTCTATGCAGATTACCAAGCGGGTATTTTGGATATTCACGACTACGTTCGATTTGCCACGCAAGCCGTGAAGTCAAGAGGCGCAGATGCTGGCGCCAAAGCGCATGCGCAGTTCATGCAGGAAGTGATTCTTCCGCATCTCAAACCACAGGCCCTTGAGTTGGTCAGGCAGCATCAAACAGCTGGCGATCACGTCATGATTGTGACGGCCACCAATGAGTTTGTGACGCGCCCGATTGCCCAGGCTTTTGGTGTTCAAGAGTTGATTGCGGTGCAATTGGCAAGGGACTCACAAGGCTGGATCACGGGTGAAATTTCAGGTACGCCATCATTCAAAGAGGGCAAGGTACACAGAATTTCAGAATGGTTAAGCGCACATCAAAAAACTTGGCAGGACGTCCAAATTACTTTCTATTCGGATTCCATCAATGATTTGCCCTTGCTCGAGCGGGCTCAAATTCCTGTGGCAGTGAATCCAGATGCGCGTTTGCGTCAACTTGCGACCGATCGGGGTTGGCGCATACTTCAACTCTTCTCATGATCAAAAAATTCATTCAAAAAATACTGGGTAAACCCAGTAGCACGCATGCTGCCACAGACTTTGGCAAGCGAGTTGAAATTCCAGCTTCCGTTCATGGCATCGACCCAAGCTTGGTCGACGACCGCGCATTGAATGTGGTTCGAACATTGCAAGACGCTGGTTATGAGGCCTATGTGGTGGGCGGTGCGGTTCGCGATTTGCTGCTGGGTTTGCGTCCCAAAGATTTCGATGTGGCAACAGATGCCACACCCGAGGAAGTCAAGGCCTTGTTCAGACGAGCCTTCATCATTGGTCGCCGTTTTCGAATTGTGCATGTGGTGTATGGCAGAGGCCGCGAGCATGAGGTGATTGAAGTCTCTACCTTTCGAGCCCATTTGGACAATCGCGCAGCTGAGCAAGTCAAAGGCAATGAGCGCACGAGCAAATCAGAGCTGGCTGGTATGAAGCACGCGGTTGATTCAAGTGGCAGGGTGCTGCGGGACAATGTTTGGGGTCCCCAAGACGAGGATGCAACCCGTCGCGACTTTACAGTCAATGCCATGTACTACGACCCTGAATCGCAGTACCTGGTGGACTACCACGGGGGTATGAAAGATGCCACTCAAAAAATCTTGCGCATGATTGGTGACCCTGTGGCGCGATATCGCGAAGACCCAGTTCGCATCATTCGAGCTGTCCGCTTTGCTGCCAAGTTAAGTCCCTTGGGCTTCAAGCTTGAAAACAAAACAGCCAAGCCCTTGGCCACCATGTTGAGTCTGTTGGCCGATGTGCCGCAAAGCCGCTTGTTTGACGAAATGCTCAAGTTGCTGCAAACCGGTCATGCGCTGGCGTCTATTGAGCAGCTCCAAAAATTAGGATTGCACAAAGGCATCTATCCTTTGCTTGACGTTGTTGTGGAGCGAGCTGACACAGCTTTTGTGAAAGCGGCATTGATGGACACCGATCGCCGGGTCGGTGAAGGCAAGCCAGTGGCGCCCAGTTTCTTATTGGCCTGCGTGTTGTGGGCGGATGTGAAGTTGGGATGGGATCAGCGTTTGGCCAAGAAAACGCCACCCTTTCCTGCATTGCAAGAAGCCATTGATGAGGTCTTTGATGCGCGGATCGGTGATGTCTCGGGCCGCGGTAAGCTGGCAGCCGACATGCGCGAAATTTGGATGATGCAACCTCGTTTTGACAAACGAATTGGCAGTACGCCCTTCAGCTTGGTAGAGCAAGCGCGATTTAGAGCGGGCTTTGATTTCTTAAGGTTGCGAGCAGAAGTTTCTGAAGTTGAAGTGAGCTTGGCCGACTGGTGGCAAGAATTCAGTATGGCCGACGATGCCGCCAGGGAAGACCTCATACAGCTTGTTAAAGCTGAAAAATCGCCTGGATCCGCTAGCGGCGCCACAAAAAGTCGACGAGCACCTAGAAGGCGCAAGCCATCGGGCCAATCTGCCGATGGTGAAGCGTGAACTGATCGATGCTTATGTTGGCTTAGGTGCCAATCTGGGTGATGCACGGCGTCAGCTTGAGTCGGCCATGGTGTCTTTAGCGCATTTGCCCCAAACCACGCTTGTGGCGCATTCTTCGTTCTATCGGTCAGCCCCTTACGAAGCCGATGGTCCTGATTATGTGAATGCTGTGGCGCACATCCAAACACGTTTGAATGCCTGTGATTTATTGGCAGCTTTTCAAAACATAGAAAACTTGTCAGGGCGTGTTCGCCCTTACCCCAACGCCCCTCGCACTTTGGACATTGACTTGTTGCTCTACGGCTCTGGCACCATTCAAAGTACAGTGCTTCAAGTGCCTCACCCTAGAATGAGAGATAGAGCATTTGTTTTAATGCCTCTGCGCGAAATTGCGCCGCATTTGGTGAGCGAAGCTGAAATAAGCAAAGTGGCACATCAAGCGATTTGGCCACTTTAAGTTGCCTCAGGGTTTTGCTTTTTCTGTGCCTTGGCTGATGGCTTTGGCTTGCTCGATTTGGCTCTCAAAATAGCGTTGAAAACTGAACACAATGCTGGCCATGAGCACCGTGGTGCCCAACAACAGTGAACTTGCTACGCCGAAAATAGTGAGCCAATTGGTTTGGCCAGATGGGTTTGCTGGTTCACTTTCGGGGTTGAATTTGGCATTCCATTTTTCAGTTGCCATCAGCCCATAGATGATGGCGTTAAGCGCACAGCCAGCAATGGTGAAACCAAGCAGGGGAATGAGTAGCCAGCTGAGGACATCGTCTTGACCCAACTCGAATGCCCGTTGAATGCCATGCCAACCCAGGAGGGTGGGTACGGGAAGCAGCCATCCCAAAACATCCGTGAATCCCTTTAGGTAAAACCTGTGAAGCCCCAAGGGCCCACCCAAGAACGTGAGCCAAACCGCAAATGTTTTGTTTTTCATAGACCGGATTATTCAGGAGAACGGCTTTGCCCGTGGCCCAAAGCCTTTTCCATCATCACGATGTCTAGCCATCGATCGAATTTCCAACCGCATCCCGAGACAATGCCCACGTGTTCAAAGCCAACCGACTTGTGAACACCAATCGATCCTGCATTGCCAGAGTCTCCAATGACCGCGATCAGTTTGCGGATGCCCGCTTTTTCTGCAGCTTGGCACAATTCGGCCAAAAGCATGCGGCCCCAGCCCTTGCCGGCCGTCTGTGCAGACAAATAAATGGAGTCTTCAGCTGAAAACCGGTAGGCTGGGCGAGGTTTAAACCAGTTGCAGTAGGCAAACCCCACCACTTCACCGTTTTCTTCCATGCTCAGATAGGGGAGTCCTTTGCTCAAGACATCTTCTCTCCGAGCTGTCATTTCCTCTAGGCTGGGAGGGGCTATCTCGAAAGTGCCTGTGCCGTGAAGGACGTGGTGCTGGTAAATGGCTGTGATCATGGGCATGTCTGACGCTTGGCTAGGTCGAATGATTGGCATTCTTAAACTCCGGGTTATAATCAGCGGCTTTTCAGTGTGTCACTGGCCGGGTGGCCAGTTGCGTGTCTCAAACGCTGAAAGAATTTGTGGGATGGCAATTTTTGCTTTCCCGACACCACCCTAGGATAAATCATGGTTGTCATTCGTCTTTCTCGTGGCGGTTCTAAAGCCCGTCCCTTTTTCAACATTGTTGTGGCCGACAAACGTGTCCGCCGCGATGGCCGCTTCATCGAGCGCATTGGTTTTTATAACCCAATTGCCAAGGATACGGAAGAAGGCCTGCGCGTCGTTCAAGATCGTTTGACTTACTGGACTGGCGTTGGCGCACAAGTATCACCAACGGTTCAGCGTTTGGTCAAACAAGCTGCCGCCAAAGCTGCTTAATCATTTTTGGCTAAGCCAAAGGCTTCGCAGTGCTACCCCAATTAGAGTTTGCCGACATGCCGGCAGACGCCATCGAAGTGGGGCGTATCGCAGATGCCTGGGGCATCAAAGGCTGGTTCAAAGTCTTGCCCCACAGCGCCTCACCTGAGGCGCTTTTTTCTTCCAAGCGTTGGTTCTTATTGCCTTCCGACCGACATGCAGGCGGCAACACATCACCCACCCAAAAGGCTGCCGCAACAAAAGCTGTCAAGCCCGTCGTTCTTAAAATCAAAGAAGCCAAAGATCATGCCGATACGGTTGTGGCGTGTTCACTGGATGTGGTCGATAGAAATCATGCAGAAGCCCTCAAAGGCGCACGTATTTTTGTACCGCGCTCAAGCTTTCCAACTGCAGGTACCGATGAATATTATTGGGTTGACTTGTTGGGCTTGGATGTCTTCAACCGCGAAGGTGTGGCATTGGGTCAAGTGAAAGATTTGATGTCCACTGGGCCACAGACTGTATTGGTCTTAACTCAACTCTCGGAAGAAACCGACAAACCGGCCATTGAGCGAATGATTCCCTTTGTGGCCGCCTTCGTTGACAACGTCGACCTGCCTGCTCGCAAGATCACCGTTGATTGGCAACTTGACTACTGAGCAAGTGAGGACTGGCCATGCGCTTTGATGTCATCACACTGTTTCCTGAACTTTTTACGCCATTTGTAAGTTCTGGCATCAATCGGCGTGCGTTCGAAAATGGCGCTGTCGAGTTGAAGCTTTGGCAATTGCGTGATTACGCCGATGGCTCCTATCGCCGCGTCGACGATCGCCCCTTTGGCGGCGGGCCTGGCATGGTGATGTTGGCAGAACCCCTCGAAAAGTGTTTGCAGGCCATTCAACAAAGCCGATCAGTCTCTAGTCCTTCCAAACCGCAAGCACCTGTCGTCCTTTTCTCGCCCATGGGTCAAAAGTTGGATCATGCTGGTGTTGAAACATGGTCACAAAGTGATGGCGCTATTTTGATTTGTGGTCGGTATGAGGGCCTCGATCAGCGGTTTATTGATGCGCACGTGGATGTGCAGATCAGTCTGGGTGACTTCGTTTTGTCAGGCGGTGAAATTGCTGCCATTGCCTTGTTGGATGCTTTGGCCAGACTGCAGCCTGGTGTTTTGAATGACGAGGGCAGCCACCAAATGGACAGCTTTAACCCTGCGCTCAATGGCTTGCTAGATTGTGGTCATTACACGCGACCAGAAAGGTGGCATGACTTAACGGTTCCGCCTGTTTTGATGTCTGGCAACCATGCCGACATTGCCACATGGCGCCGTCAACAAAGCTTGGTGCTGACTCAAAAACATCGGCCCGACCTGATCGAGACAGCCAGAGCCAAAGGTCAATTGAGCGTCAAAGATGAACACTTTTTAACTCATTTGAAGAATGTCACTCAAACCGATTCTTAGGCAATACCTCCGGCCACGCCATTCAGCACTGCCCATCACTCATCGGGGATTTTTGAGCTGGGGGTGTCTTGTTTTAAGCCTTGAAATAAATATATAATCGTGGGCTGTTCGATCCTCTGTCCGCCGCGGCTTATTGATAGTCGCCTTTAGTGTAGCGTTGTGCATGATCGATCGTTGAAAGAGCTCAAAATGAATTTGATTCAAACTCTCGAGCAGGAAGAAATTGCCCGTTTGGGTAAAACCATTCCTGACTTCATGCCTGGTGACACCGTGATCGTTAGCGTCAACGTGGTTGAAGGTACACGCAAGCGTGTGCAGGCTTACGAAGGTGTTGTGATTGCCAAGCGCAATCGCGGCTTGAACAGTGGTTTCACTGTTCGCAAAATTTCAAGTGGTGAAGGCGTGGAGCGTACGTTCCAAACTTACAGCCCTTTGATTGCTAGCATTGAAGTCAAACGCCGTGGTGATGTTCGCCGCGCCAAGTTGTACTATTTGCGTGATCGCAGCGGCAAGTCTGCACGTATCAAAGAAAAGTTGCCACAACGCGCTGTCAAAACCCCAGCAGCTGCGTGATGCACTTCGAAGGTCTCTCGAGGCCTTCATGAAAAAACCGCCAAGGCTTTCGCCACGGCGGTTTTTTTACGCCCCTGCTTGGCAGGGCCGTGTGAGATGATTTAACCGCGAGTGATTTTTAACACTTTGGCGCCAGTGCGCTTGGGTGCTGCGTGGCCGCCGGCATTGTGGGGCTTGAAATTGCCAGCACCGACCACTTTAGGGCCCCTTGCGAAACGATCGCCTGCACCGCCGCGAGCATTGTCACGACCGCCAGGTGCGCGCGGGGCACGGCTGTCGCGATTGTCACGTGATTCAAAACGGTCGCCACCTCGATTCTCAGGACGTGCATCTTGACGCTGATCGCCACGGGGCTCGAAACGGCCTTCGCCACCGCGAGGTGCAAAGCTGCGTTGTTCGCCGCGGAAGTCGCTGCGAGGCTCGAAGCGTGCATCTGGACGCGTGTCTCCACGGCCTTCGAAGCGAGGTGCTGGTGCGCCACGGCCTTCGAAACGATCACCGCCACGGTTGGCTTCAAAGCGAGGTGCACCACGTGACTCAAAACGATCGCCACCGCGGTTACCACCAAAGCCACCGCCGCCGCCGCCGAATGGGCGACCACGCCCACCACGGTCGCCGCGGTCATTGCCACCTCGGCCACCTGGACGGCTTTCGGGGAAGTTTTGTTTGGGTTCCATACCAGGAATGACTTCGGCTTTGAACGGCTGACGGCTGTAGGCCTCGATGTCCAAGATTTTGCGGCGGTCGCGAATTTCGGCAAAGGTGATGGCCAAGCCATCGCGGCCTGCACGGCCCGTACGGCCAATGCGGTGGGTGTAGTCTTCAGCTTTCATAGGCAAGCCAAAGTTGAAGACGTGTGTGATGGTGGGCACGTCAATGCCGCGCGCAGCCACATCGGTGGCCACCAAGATTTGAACTTGGCCATTGCGCAAAGCCATCAAGCGGCGATTGCGCAAACCTTGGCTCAAAGCCCCATGCAATGCAACCGCATCAAAGCCATCTTGCTGCAAGTCTGCTGCCAAACCATCGCATTCAATTTGCGTGCTGGCAAACACAATGGCTTGATTGATGGAAGCATCACGCAACCAATGGTCGAGCAATTTGCGTTTGTGCTGTGCGTTGTCGGCCCAGAACAAAACTTGCTTGATGTTGCTGTGTTTTTCTTGGGGTGAATCGATTTGGATTTTCTGAACAGAAGAACCACCGTCGTGCATCACGCGCATGGCCAACTGCTGAATGCGAGGCGCGAATGTGGCGCTGAACATCATGGTTTGCTGGCGCTGGCTGGTCAATTGATTGATGTCGGCCAAGTCGTCAGAGAAGCCAAGGTCTAACATGCGGTCGGCTTCATCGACCACCAAGAATTTAACTTTGTCGAGCTTGATTTGCATGGACCGTTGCAAGTCGAGCAAACGACCAGGCGTGGCTACCACCAAATTGGCATTTTGCAACTTGGCGATTTGCAACTGGTAAGGCATGCCGCCCACAATATTGGCCACGCGCAGGCCGCGGCAATGCTTTACTAAATCGATGGCATCGTGTGCAACTTGTTGAGCCAGTTCTCGTGTTGGGCAAACAATCAATGCGCCAGGTGTTGGGGCTTTGAAGTTGCGTGCGTTGGTGGGATCTTTGCGCTTGGGGCGCTTGGGGGCTGGCTCACCATTGGCGGCAGCATCGGCACAGGCTTTGGCAAATGCAGCGCGCTCGGCTTCTTCTTCGGCGGCCAACTCTTGCAGCAAGGTGTGCAACACCGGCAACAAGAAGGCGGCTGTTTTGCCAGAGCCTGTTTGGCTAGACACCATCAGATCGATGTATCGGTGGGCTTCGCCCAAGGTTTCTTTGGGCAATGCCAAAGGAATGGCTTTGAGCTGCACAGAAGTGGGCTGTGTGTAGCCCAAGTCGGCAACAGCTTGAACCAATTCAGGGGCCAAGCCCAAGAGCACGAAGCCATTGGGTTGCTCTGGGGTGGTTTCAGTTTCGATGGTGTTGTTTGCATCGGCCGCATCAAGCGCCAAAGTTTCAGTCACGAAAGTTTCGTTCGTAGAGGATTGCGCAGACGACAAGTCGTCCTGCACTTCAAAAGCGTCAGTCATATTTTTTCTCGCACGGACGTCCGCAAGATTTGCGGTGGCGCCGTTCATGGTTAAAAAACATCAACCATCAAACGGAGCTCGGTGCTGTTTGAAGAGAGTGGGCATAACGTGAAGTTATGGCGCCATCTTTTCCAGTCGAGTGACTCTTATCAGTGAGTCAAAGGCATGAAGGTGATGCACAAGGGCTGCGGCACGAGGCCTGTTTGCAGCACAGCCGGCGATTATGGCACAGAAATTTAAAATTGTGCGGGTTTTCCCTCAAATGAGTGGAAAGCTTGTTTAGAGCTTGATGAAGTGCTCTCTGTAATGCGCCAATTCTTCGATGGATTCGTGTACGTCTGCCAGCGCTGTGTGCTTCTGTTGTTTCTTGAAGCTGTTGAACACCTCGGGCTTCCAGCGCTTGGAGAGTTCTTTGAGGGTGCTCACATCGAGGTTGCGATAGTGCAAATACGCCTCTAATTTAGGCATGAACTTCACCAGAAAACGCCGGTCTTGGCTGATGGTGTTGCCGCAAAGTGGTGACGAATTTTTTGAGACATATTTCTTGATGAAAGCCAATATGGCCTCCTCGGCATCATGCTCAGAGGTGGTGGAGGCTTTGACTTTGTCAATGAGGCCGCTCTTGCCATGGGTGCCTTTGTTCCAGGCGTCCATCTTGTTGAGCAGATCGTCGCTTTGGTGAATGACGCAAACGGGACCTTCAATTCGGGGCGACAGGTTGGGGCCCGTCACAATGACGGCAATTTCAAGCAAGCGCTCTTTTTCTGGGTCGAGACCGGTCATTTCGCAGTCGATCCATACCAAGTTGTCGTCTGACTTGGCCAGGTTCGTCTCGGCTTGGGGCTGATTGGCAGGGGGGGTGGCTGAATGAGCAGTCATGTCAAAAACGGGATTTTCCAAAGCATCAGATTGTCGCTGATGTTGGCTGATCTACACTTCGGGTATGAATCCGACATTGACTCTGACTTATTTTTTGGTGGGCGCACTGCTGACCAACGTTTTATTGAAACTCTGGCTCAATGCCAGACAAGTTCGGCATGTGGCGCAGCATCGCGGCGAAGTCCCTGCTGCGTTTGCGCGTCAAATTTCGCTTTACGACCATCAGAAAGCGGCTGATTACACCCTGGCCAAAGCCAAGGTGTCGCAATTTGATATCTTGTTGGATGCTGCGGTGCTCGTTGCCTGGACTTTGATGGGCGGCTTGAGTGCTTTGAACCACTTCATTTTGGAACTCATGGCTCCCGGGCTTGGTCAGCAGGTGATGTTGGTATTGTCCTTCACCTTGATCAGTGGGCTGATTGGATTGCCCCTGTCGCTTTATCAAACTTTTGTGTTGGAACAAAAATTTGGTTTTAACAAAATGACTTGGAAACTTTGGCTGAGTGATTCTTTCAAAGGCTTGATTTTGGGACTGTTGTTGGGCGTGCCACTCATCGCCATGGTGCTGTGGCTGATGCAGGCTGGCGGTGTTTACTGGTGGTTCTGGACTTGGTGTGCTTTGGTAGTTTGGCAACTTTTGTTGATGGCCATCGCTCCCAATTTGATCATGCCTTTGTTCAATAAATTCACACCGCTAGAAGATGAAGCCTTGAAGGCGCGTGTCAATTCGCTCATGCAGCGAGCAGGGTTCACGGCCAAAGGATTTTTTGTGATGGATGGCAGCAAACGATCGGCCCATTCCAATGCATTTTTCACCGGCTTTGGTGCTAGCAAGCGTGTCGTTTTCTTTGACACATTGCTCAAGCAACTGTCCCCTTCAGAGATGGAGGCGGTGCTGGCACATGAATTGGGCCATTTCAAGCATCGCCATATTTTAAAAATGATGGCGACCAGTTTTGCCATGAGTTTGATGGGCTTGGCTGTTCTGGGCTTTGCTTCGCAGCAGATTTGGTTTTATACCGGCTTGGGTGTGATGCCCAGCTTAACCAGTGGCAATGAGGCCGTGGCCCTGTTGCTGTTCATGCTGGTCGTGCCTGTTTTCACATTTTTGTTGGCTCCTATTTCTTCTTGGCGATCAAGGGTGCAGGAATATGAAGCCGATGCTTATGCTGTATCCCAAACACCTGTGGCCGACTTGAGTTCGGCCCTCTTGAAGTTGTACCAAGACAATGCCTCAACTCTCACCCCCGATCCCTGGTATGTGAAGTTTTATTACTCACATCCACCCGCCAGTTTGCGATTAGCTCACATGCAGCATGCGCAAGCTTAACCAGCGCACACACACTAAGACCAAGGCTGCTCAGGCTTTGGTGGCTTCCACACAAGAAGCCATGAACACGGGACTGGTGGTGGCCACCCATGGCCGACATTGTGTGGTGGAGTTGGACGATGGCATGCGCATCCTTTGTCATCCGCGGGGGAAGAAAAGCCAATCTGTGGTGGGCGATCGCATTCGGTGGCAAGCGGCTGCCGATGAAGGCACAATTGAAAGCGTGCTGGAAAGAAAGAATCTTTTTTACAGGCGTGATGAAGTTCGAACCAAATCTTTTGCCGCCAATCTCGATCAAGTTTTCATCTTGTTGGCTGCCGAGCCAGAGTTTTCTGAAACGCAGCTCTCGCGTGCACTGATTGCTGCCGAGGCCGAGCACATCAAACCTGTGATCGTATTGAACAAAAGTGATTTGACAGTTCCGTTTGCGCAAGCGTGGCATCGTTTGGCTGCTTACCGAAACATGGGCTATACGGTGCTGCCGCTTGAATTGAACAGCAGCCAAGCTGACAACCCATCTTTGCAAAGACTGCAATCAGAATTGATCGGCAAAACGAACCTCATTTTGGGCCCTTCAGGTGCGGGTAAAAGTACCTTGGTGAATGCCTTGGTGCCCAATGCTCGGGCTTTGACTGGCGAGATTTCGCAGGCGCTTAACTCGGGCAAACACACCACCACCAGCACCTCACTCTATTGGGTTGGTGAAAGGCCTGCGAGTGCGAACGATGTTGGCACCGCCATCATTGACTCGCCAGGCTTTCAAGAGTTTGGTCTGCAGCACATTCCTCAAAATCAATTGGCATCTTGTATGCCAGATCTCAAGCAGCATGTGCAAAATTGCAAGTTTTACAACTGCACCCACTTGCATGAGCCAGGGTGTGGTGTTTTGTCCGCATTGCAAGCAGATGAATCTGCTGACTTGTTGGCGACTGAGGTGAGTCCCAGACGGCACAGAATTTACACCCAACTGTTTGAAGAACTAGGGCAGCAGCGATGGTGATGTTGAGCTATCTAGCCCGATAGCCCAGTATTCCCTTAGCCCAATAGATTGGCCAAAGACAACAAAGCCACCAACACCAGCCACATGACGACCGTTCGCCAAACAAGGCCAACAACTTGGGCAAAGTGAGCCAACTCTGGTGGGCGACCTGGCGTACTGCTACTGCCAGGGAGTTCTGGTTGCAAAGCAGCACCGCCAAGTTGAACGTTGATGGCCCCTGCGGTGGCCGCCAAGATAACGCCGTCGTTGTCGTTCGGGAATTTTTCGGCATGATGACGCCATCCATCCATGGCGTCTTCAAAACTGCCCATGATGGCAAAGCCCATGGCGGTTGCTCTTGCAGGAATCCAATCGATGGCGTGCCAAGAGTCTGTGACGACTTCTTGCAAAGAAGTGCTGGTCCAGTTGTGATGCTCCTGAGTGGTGTGGGTTGCCAAACGAGGTGTTTGTGACCAATATCTTTTTGCAAACTCTGCAATTCTGTAAACCACAGCGCCGACTGGTCCTAAGCCCACGATGGAGAGCAAGGCGTAGCTGAAAAAGACTCCAAAAACGTGCCGATGTGCAGACAATACGGAATGCTCAATGACGTGGCGAACGATTTCGTTGCGGGGCAGTTCATTGACTTCAACCTGCTGCCAATCTGCCAGAAGTTGACGCGCCAAGGCCTCATCACCGTCATTGAGTGCATCACGAATACCGGTGAAGTGATGGCTGAACTGGCGAAACCCGAGAGTGACATAAAGCAAGGCCACGTTCCAAGCGACGGCAAAGAACCAGCCTACAAAATAGGCCAGGACCCAATGAATGAGAATGGCCAGACATGCAGGCACACCGATTAGAAGGGCCCACGCCAACCAAGCTTGTGATTTGGTGCCGCCATCGACGTGTGAAGCCACCCAGTCTGCCCATCGCCTTAGCCACAGATGCAGAAAATGGGAAGAACCCAAGGGGCGTGCTTGTTCAATGACCAATGCCAAAAATAGAGAGAAAAAGCTCATGACCACATCATAAAGAATTAGAAGCCAATAAGAAGCGATAAAAGTTTCTGATCATGCCTGCCGTTGCGCCCCAAATGAAATACTCCGTCTCTGAATTGGATGCAACAGTTAGATTGGTTGCTGCAGGTCGGTAAGGCATGGAGTACCACTGTCTTTGGACACCATTATTTTCCCATTGATGAAGGCGATGATTCGAGGGGTCCATGAGAAAAGACAAGGGAACTTCAAAGGCAAACTCGACTTCATAAGCGTTAGGTTGAAGGGTGTGATCGGGGGACACCAGAGCAACCACCGGGGTAATGTGAAATGAAGTGCCGGTGATATAGCTTGGAAGTTGACCAAGAACCTCGACATGTTCAGATGTCAAACCAACCTCTTCTTCAGCTTCACGCAACGCAGCATGTTCCACAGATTGATCATCAGGGTCTACTTTGCCCCCCGGAAATGCAATTTGCCCTGCATGCGAGGACAGGTGTTGTGTTCGTTGCGTCAGCAAGAGATGGGGTTCATTGCCTTGCTCGCCTCTCATCACAATGGGCAACAGAACGGCCGCTGCTTGAGGTGCTCGTTGTCCTATTGGAGGCTCGCGTTTCACCTCCGGGGTCCAAACAGGTGGGTTTTTGAAAGCCCATCTCAGGTGCGCAGCACGGAGAACAGCAGGCGGCAATGCGGGCCAATTTTGATCTTGAACAGACCACGGAATATCGCGAGGGTCAAATCCCAGGGTGTGTTTCATAAATTTCCGAAAACCATTTCAAGGAGGGAGACTCAAAAAGGGGTTTGATAAGGCGGGCATTTGATTTGAATTTTGCGAGGCAAATCATCTGTCGTATTTCTTTGGATGGCAGTGAGACATCCTCCCCATACACAGCCTGTGTCAAGAGCCCAAATATCATCTCTCTCGACGGCTCCCAAGGTTGACCAATGGCCAAATGCAATTTGTGTCCCGATGGTTTTGCGATTTGGAATGTCAAACCATGGCAAAAAGCCTTCAGGTGCTTGGGCGCTATTTTCTTTGGTTTTAAATTCCATGAGCCCGTTTTCAGAACAAAAACGCAGCCGGGTGAATGCATTTAAGCTGCATCGAAGTCGATCAAGACCCTTGAGATTCGGATGCCATTGGGCGGGTTCATTGCCATACATGTGCATGAAAAATTCAGGTGCATCTGGACCTCGCAGAACTTTCTCAATGTCCTTGGCCAACTCTAAAACAGTGTCAAGTGTCCACTGCGGCAAAACGCCAGCGTGAACCATCAAGACCGCGTGTTTGTAAATGGCAATGGGTTGATGCCGAAGCCAGTCGAGTATTACATGCTGGTTGTCGTCATTCAAAATATCGTCCAGTGTGTCGGTTTGGCTGGGCTTGCGAGCGCCAGCCGCAAGCGCCAGTAAATGCAAGTCGTGGTTTCCCAAGACACACTCAACGCTGGTACCCAACTGGATCAAGCGCTTCAAAACAGACAGGGAGGAGGGGCCACGATTGACCAAATCCCCCAGAACATACAAATGATCACGGCTGGGTGAAAACCCGATTTGGTCCAACAATTGACCCAAAGGCGCGTCACACCCTTGAAGGTCCCCAACCCAATAAACAGACATTTGCTTCCAGACTGAATCAGAAAACACCATTGTGGACGTTTTTTCGTCTTTTTTAAGCTGTCCGCCTTAAGGCTATTTCATTCGCATTCTGGCCTTGGCACAATGCAGGGATGGATATCTTAATGATTGTGCTTCTCACCTTGGTCAATGGCGTGTTTGCCATGTCTGAATTGGCATTGGCTTCAAGTCGAAAAGCAAGACTGGCAGCGATGGAAGAGGCGGGTGACAAAGGTGCAGCCACAGCTCTTGAGTTGCTTGAAAACCCCACCCAGTTTTTGTCGACGGTTCAGGTGGGTATTACGTCAATCGGGGTGATGAACGGCATCTTTGGAGAGGCCGCTTTTAGCCCTGCTGTCGCTACTTGGCTGATGGGGCTTGGCTTGACTGAATCCATTGCGGGTTCTACAGCCACTGGCCTGGTGGTCACCGCAATTACCTTCACCACCATCATTTTTGGTGAGTTGGTGCCAAAAAGAATTGGCCAGTTGTATCCGGAACCAGTTGCCAGAATTGTGGCCAGGCCCATGGCTTGGCTGGCCAGTGTTGCCAGACCCTTTGTAGGATTGCTCTCTATTTGCACCCATGCAGTTTTGAAGCTGTTGCGCATCGATGCACGCGGCAACCGAGCCGTGACCGAGGAGGAAATCACGGCAAGCTTAGAGGAGGGCGTGGACGCAGGCCTGATTGAAGCGCATGAGCATCTAATGGTCAGAAATGTTTTCCACTTGGACGACAGACCCTTGACATCCTTGATGGTTCCACGGCTTGACATTCAATGGTTTGAAGCGGGCATGACCCGAAGCGAATGCTTGACTCAGGTGGGTCTTGACGAGGGAGCAGAGGGCCATTCTTGGTACCCGGTTTGCCGTGGCAATTTGGACGATGTGGTGGGTGTGGTGAGTGTTGCGCGACTGGTCTCGCTGCCATTGGATGACCAATCGCCAGTCGAGAAATTTGCACTTCCCGCCACATTTGTGCCTGAAACCTTGAGTGGCATGACCTTGTTGGAGCAACTTCGCGACAAATCAGGTCGAATTGTCTTTGTGGTTGATGAATATGGTGTGGTTCAAGGCCTGTTAACACCCAGAGATTTACTTGAGGCGATCACTGGAGAGCTCAAGCCCTTCACCGTTGAAGACGCTTGGGCTTCCCGCCAAGCAGATGGCGCTTGGGTTTTGGACGGTTTAATGCCCGTCAATGAGCTCAAATCTAGATTGGATATCAAGCAATTGAATGGCGAAGAAAGAGGGATATTCAATACCCTGGGTGGATTTATTTTGGCTGAATTGGGTTATTTGCCCAAAGTAGGCGATATTGTTCAAAGTGAAGGATGGCATTTTGAAGTTTTATCCCTAGAAGGCCGTCGAATAGACAAGGTAAATGCTAAATTTGTTAACTCAATAATCGATTTATAAGTTTTATAATATTATTTGAATTGATTTTCATTTAAATTCGGTTATTATTCAAATGCTTGTTTTCAAGTAAGCTTATTATCTTTATAGGGACTACGATGACTAACACATACAAAGAATTATTAATACAGCGCGAAGCCTTAGAGCAAGCAATTGCAAGTGCTCGTCAGCAAGAATTAGCTGAGGCAATTCGCAAATCCCGTGAATTGGTGGCTGAGTTTGGATTAACTGTGCAGGATATTTTCCCAGCTGGTCGTGGTGCTTCTAAATCAACGGGTAAATCCAGTGGCGGCAAAGTTGCAGCCAAGTACCGTGATCCAGCAACAGGTCAAACTTGGACTGGCCGAGGCAAAGCGCCTAAATGGATTGATGGAAAAGACCGAGCTCAATTTCTAATTGCTTGAAGTTTGAATTGAGAATCCCAAAAGGCCGCTGATTGCGGCCTTTTTCACTTGGCAAGAGGTTGTAGAATCAGTTTGTCTTTTTATAAGTGAATTTAATTGACTTCGAATACGCTTCCAAAGCACATCGGCATCATCATGGACGGCAATCGCCGTTGGGCCAAAAAACGGCTTTTGCCTGCTGCTTTGGGACATGCCTCGGGTGCCAAGCGCGTTCGAACATTGGTTGAAGCCTGCATCAGAACCAATATTCCCCATCTCAGTTTGTTTGCGTTCAGTACTGAAAACTGGCGTCGCCCTGCTGAAGAGGTTTCCGTGCTCATGAATCTTTTTGCGAGTTATTTGCAAAAAGAAGTCGATGACATGGAAAAAAATGGTGTCTGCTTGAAAATTGTGGGCGATCAATCCAAGTTCAGTGAAGAGCTCCAAGACTTGATTGCTCGGGCAGAAAAACAAACGCAACACAACACCAAAATTACCTTGAGAGTGGCGGCCAACTATGGTGGCCGCTGGGACATGGTTCAAGCGGCCCAATCTTGGCAGCGTGCCAATCCCAATGCCTCGCTCGACAGCCTCACTGAAAATGCCCTCGCGTCTTTTTTGTGCACCGCAGATGCGCCTGAAATGGACCTGCTCATTCGGACTGGCGGTGAATCTCGAGTGAGCAACTTCATGCTCTGGCAAGCGGCTTATGCCGAAATGTTTTTCATTGACACTCTCTGGCCTGATTTCACGGTCAAGCAGTTCAATGAGGCGCTGGAGTGGTTCTCCAAGCGCGATCGTCGTTTTGGGTCGGCTGCACCGTTTTAGTTTTGGGGTTTGGCTGCCAAGGTGCTCTGCTGGGCGGCCAGTTCCCTTAACTTGTCCTTCTTACTGGGGCGCTTGCCTTTGATGCCGCCATGACTGGGTCCTTGGGGCGGGGCGGCTGCAGTGGCTTCAAAGCCCAACAAAGTTTCAGGGTCGAGTTTCACGGCATGGCGTTTTTCAATCAACGACCAGTGAGCCAAAGATTCAGGCGTGACAAAGCTGATGGCCAAACCCTCCTCCCCTGCGCGGCCAGTTCGGCCGATTCGGTGGGTGTAATCCACCGCCGATCTGGGCAAGTCAAAATTGACGACTGCAGGCAATTTTTCGATGTCCAAACCCCGCGCTGCCAAGTCAGTGGCCAATACCACCTTGACCCGGTGAGCTTTGAAGTCAGCTAAAACCTGCTGCCTTTTGCCTTGACTCAGTTGGCCATGAAAAGGCTCTGCGGCAATGCCGGCCACACGCAGTTTGGCTGCCACGATTTCACTGCTGTGTTGGGTGGCTACAAAAACCAAAACTTGTTTCAGAGGAAGCTCTTTAATGAGGTGCTTCAACAGCTGAGTGCGTTTGCCGACATCTGTATAAATGGCGCGTTGCAAAATGACAGATGGCTGCGGCGCTTCGCCCTCGATGTGGATCACCAGTGGATCTTGCAGCAACGCTTGCACCAAGGGCATCATGCTGGAGGGCTTTGTGGCAGACAGCAACAAGGTTTGCCGATGCTTGGGCAGCTGTCGCAAAATGGTTTGAAGTTCTTCTTGAAATCCCAGCTCTAACAATTTATCGGCTTCATCCAAGACCAGGGTTTGAAGCTGAGAAAGTTGGAGGGCGTTGTGGGCCATCAGATCGATCAATCGGCCGGGAGTGGCGATCAAAATATCGGTGCCGCCCCTGAGTCCCATCATTTGGGGGTTGATGGATACGCCCCCAAAAACGACTGTGATCTTGCAAAGTTGCCCCCATTGAGCCGTCAAACCCATAAAGGTTTGACTGACCTGAATGGCCAATTCACGGGTGGGAACCAAAACCAAGGTTCGAATCAGTTTGGTGTTTCTGACATACCCCAAAGACCTTGACGCATGTGCATTGTGGGAGGGAAATGAGCGCGACAGCTTCTCAATCAGGGGCAATGTGTAGGCCAAGGTTTTGCCAGAACCTGTGGGCGCCGTGACCCACGCATCTCGATCAATCAGAACGCCGGGGATCAACTCAAGTTGAACTTGCGTCGGCGTAGGGTAGGTTTTGGGTTTGAGCGCTTTGAGCAACTCGGGCGAAAGGCCCAGATCTTTGAACGACATAGTATGCAAGCATAAGTGCTTATGGCTTGATCTGGATACCAGTCATGGCAAAATTGCAGAATGAATACACGCAGAGGCATTATTTTGGCGGGTATCAAAGATACTTTGCTTCTCAGCAACCCACATAAAACACCCAGATTTTCGGATTTGTTGAAGACGCATTGATGGCCTACACCGTGACGCCAAGCAGGCTCCCAGAGGTCTTGCATTTACAGCCCCAAATTTTTGGAGATGCACGTGGATTTTTTTATGAGAGTTTCAATGCCCGTGACTTTGCATCTGCCACAGGTCTAAATGTCGAGTTTGTCCAAGACAACCACAGCGTTTCCTCGCACGGAGTCCTGCGCGGGTTGCATTATCAAATTAAGCACACTCAGGGAAAAATAGTCCGAGTCACTCGGGGTGAAGTATTTGATGTTGCAGTTGATTTGAGAAAAAAATCTCCCACCTTTGGTCAATGGTCCGGTTGTCACTTGAGTGCTGAAAATGCAAAACAGGTTTGGGTGCCACCCGGCTTTGCCCATGGCTTCTTGGTCCTCAGCGAGTCTGCCGAGTTTTTGTACAAAACCACCGACTATTGGTATCCAGAGTATGAGCGCACCTTGCTTTGGAACGACCCCACACTGGGCATTGACTGGCCATTGCCGTCAAGCTTGACAGCACCTTTGCTGGCGGCCAAAGACGCAGCTGGTTTGCCGCTGTCTAAGGCTGACACTTTCTAATTATTTGAGGGGTGGCAGGGCGTAAGCCTTGATGGTGCTGAGCTGGCCAAGGGTTAAGCGGTTGCCATGTTGGCTGACCACGGCTGCTGCCGCATGGTTGCCCAAGTTGGCGGCTTGCTCGGGGGAATAACCGCGTGTGATGGCATACAAAAATGCGCCGGCAAACATATCGCCCGCACCATTGGTGTCGATGGCTTTGACCTTTTCTGCGGGAACGTGCCAAGAACCTTGCGCAGTGATAATTTCTGAGCCATCAGGGCCGCGCGTGAGGCACACCATTTTGGCCAATTTTTTCAAAGTCTCTTTGACCACGTTCAAGTCTTGTGAGCCGCACCAAACCTGAGCTTCTTCTTGATTGCAGAACAAGTAATCGACACCATCACCCAGCATGGCATCCAGGCCAGCTTTGCAAAATTGGATCATGCTGACATCACTCAAGGTGAGTGCCAAAGCCACACCGGCTTCGCGTGCAATTTGCCTGCCCTTTAAAGCGGCCGTGAGGCCGGTGGGTGAGGCCGCTAAATAGCCTTCCATGTAATAAATTTTTGATTTTTCAATGTCTTTGGGATGCAGCGCTGTATCGTCGAGTTCAGCAGAGACGCCCAAAAAGGTGCACATGCTGCGTTCGGCGTCGGGTGTGACCAAGACCAAACAACTTCCCGTTTGCCCATCGCTGGCCCGAGTGTGGTTGAGGTTGGTGTCGACCCCGCGGGCTTGCAAATCTTTGACATAAAAATCACCCAAGTCATCGTGTGCCACTTTGCAAGAATAGAAGGCCTTGCCGCCGAGTTGCGCCAAGGCGACCACGGTGTTGCCTGCTGAGCCACCGCCAGTTTGTCTGGGTGCGATGCCTTTGACATGTTCTAGCAACTGGGCTCTGCGAGGCGTGTCAATGAGGGTCATGTGTCGCTTATCGACCCCCATGGATTTGAGTTGAGCGTCGCTGACTTCGTATTCAGAATCGACCAAAGCGTTGCCAATGGCATAAAGATCATAGTGAGACATAGGTGTCTGGGTAGGTGAGTTCAATAAGCCTTGAGTTTAAACCTGAGAGATGTCAGATCATGGCTTAGGTTCGTTAAAATAGGGCTGGGTTCGCAGACCCGCTACGAAACAGAAGGCTCTTTAAGCCTTCTGCTTAATTTATCTTAAAACCTCAAAGGCTGCGATGAAACGCGATTATTTTTCTCATTCTTCCAAAGATGGACACCGTCAACCCATAGAGCAACAAGGCGGTTCTTGCATTGCATTGATCGATGCCAGATTTCTGGTTTGGTTGGCGCAACATACCCAGTCTGGCCCAAAGCAAGACGCTTTAAATCGGTATGGCATTGCTCAGTTTTTGACCGGTGCCCTGGCTCACGCTGGTTTGGACGTGACCATCAAGCGCATTTACTGGTACTCAGAAGACAATGAAAACTTGGATGTTGACGGTCAAATTGTGCGCAAAGTTTTGTCACACGACACAGACGGCGGCATCTCCTTGTTAAAGGCTTTGGGCCAAGATTTGCGACGCTTGGCAGAAAGCAAGGCCTGTGACCATGTGCTGCTGGCCACGGACGATGAACGCTTTTTAACTGGCATTGACGATGCGCAACTGGCTGGTTTGCAGGTTCATATATTGGCCGACGACGCAGCCAGCAATATGCAGCAATTGCACCAAACCGATCCGGGCTGGGGGCGCTTATTGTCTCAGGCCGATCGCCGTGTGGTTGTGCAATCTAAATCCCTGGCTGAAATGCTGCAAAGCGCAGCCACCAAAGAACTGTCTCAGGTCCAAGAAGACCCTCAAGTTGTCAAAGATTCCATCACGGATGTGATTGTGTCGTGGTGGGACGATGAACCAGAAGATCGAAGAGAAGAGCTGCGTGACGCTTTGCACATCAGTCGCGGCATTCCGCAAGAGGTGGATCGCCAACTGTTGCTGCGTATGCGCCATCGCCTCACGCGCGCATTGACATTGCCAGAGAAGAAATTGTTGCGCGAAATTTTCAGAGCCGTTGCGCTGGGCACGCATTCTTCAGAAGCTGCTGCTCTGAATGATGCTGGGTCGACGTCACCTTTGATCGAAGAGCCCATTTGAAAAATGTGTAGCGCACTTGATTCACCCTGGGAGTTACATTGAATGACAGAAGCAAACACTGATTTCAAAGTTTCGAAAGGGGCTTTGGCAGGCCTCAAGGTGGTCGAGTTGGGGCAACTCATTGCGGGCCCCTTCGCTGCCAAAACCTTGGCCGACTTTGGTGCCGATGTCGTCAAAATTGAACCTCCAGGCGCTGGCGATCCCTTGCGACAATGGCGCTTGATCAAAGATGGAACCTCGGTGTGGTGGCAGGTTCAATCTCGCAACAAGCGTTCATTGGCCCTTGACCTAAAGCAGCCAGACGCGCAAGACATCGTGCGCAAATTGGTCAGGGAAGCCGATGTCTTGATTGAAAATTTTCGACCTGGCGCCATGGAGTCCTGGGGCTTAGGCCCAGATGTCTTGCAAGCCATCAATCCTGGCTTGATCATGCTGCGCATCAGCGGATACGGCCAAACGGGTCCTTACAAAGACAAGCCAGGGTTTGGCGTTGTGGCTGAAGCCATGGGGGGTCTTCGACACCTCAGTGCCGAGCCGGGCCGTTTGCCAGTTCGGGTGGGGGTGAGCATTGGCGATACGCTGGCCTCCCTGCATGGAGTGATTGGCATTCTGATGGCTCTTCACGAAAAGAAAACAAGCGGCTTAGGCCAAGTGATCGATGTGGCGCTTTATGAAGCAGTTTTCAACTGCATGGAAAGTTTGCTGCCGGAGTACAGTGAATTTGGCGCAGTTCGGGGGCCTGCGGGCAGTGCCCTACCCGGCATTGCGCCTAGCAATGCCTATCTTTGCAAAGATGGAAAGTGCGCTTTGATTGCTGGCAATGGCGACAGTATTTTCAAGCGCTTGATGCAGGCCATTGGCCGTGATGATTTGGCGGTCGATCCAGCCCTGGCGGACAATGCGGGCCGTGTGAAACGGGTGGAAGAAATAGACGCAGCCATTGGTGCGTGGACTTCGGGGTTGGAGGTGACGCAGGTATTGTCTGTGCTTGATCAAGCCGCTGTGCCAGCTGGCCGAATTTACACAGTAGAAGACATAGCAGCCGACCCACACTACCTTGCTCGAGGCATGTTGGCCAAGGTTCAAATGAACGATGGCAGCCAACTGATGGTGCCCGGCATGGTGCCCAAGCTCTCAAGAACGCCTGGAGAGCATCGGCGCAATGCACCCAGCTTGGGTCAAGACACCGATACTGTCTTGAAAGAGTTGGGCATCTCCGCAGATCAAATCAGAGAAATGCGCCAACGCGGTATTGTGGCTTGACGTTGTTTGACGTAGCTAGAAGCGTCTTGAAGTAGGGTGGCGTTTTATTTCTTGGGTAAAGTGCCGCCACTCTTCACGCATTCATCCAAAGACTTGAAGGGTGTGAACTTTTGAGTTTTCTCAAAGCTGGGGCTGTTTTTGTCGTGGCAAATGCCACTGTCTGATTTCTTCACCACAATGGCTTCTGGCGCCGCCGCATTGGCAGGCAATCGTCCACCACTTTTGGTGCAGGCATCGATGCTGGCAAAAGCTTCAAATTTCTTGGTTGCAGCATAGCTAGAACTTGATTTGTCGTGACAAATACCCGACTCAGATTTTTTGACGGCTGGGTCTGCGGTTTGTGCATGGGACATCAAGGGTGAAGCCAAAAATAACGATGCAAAGATCATTGCTGATAGAAAGCGATGCTGCATAAAAGTCTCCCAAAAGTTGATTTGCATATCAGACCTATTCTTGCAATGAAATGACAGTCTTCACATGCGGATGTCATGCTATCGCAAGTGAGATGCAATTTCAATTTTGACGCGTTTTTTCTAACTTGGTGATGTCAAAACCCATCACCTTCAAACGTTGCAACAGGTTCTCGTATTGAGTGGCAGAAACCACAGGGCTTCTAGACAAAATCCAGAGGTAGGATCTGGTGGGGTCGCCCACGGCGGCCAGTTGGTAATCGGGGTCTAAATCTAGCACCCAATAGGCACCCCAAACCAAGGGCAGCCAAGCCGTCCAATCGGGTGCAAATCGAACTTCCAATTGTGCAACTTGGCCGCTGCTGTTGGGCCTCGCAACACCCACAGCTTTGATCTCTTCACCCGTGGCAGTGGTGCACTTGTTGGTGACTTCAATTCTCTGCGGACCCAAAATCTTGTACTGGGCTTGGGTGCCTTGAATGCATTTGCGCTGAAACCAGTTGGGCAACTTGGCGATTTCGTACCAGGTTCCCATGTACCTCGAAATATCAAGCTCTGCGATGGACTTGACAGGTTGCTCGGCAAAACTGGCTAAAGGCAGCAGTGCGGCCCAAAGGACAACAACTAAGCCTCTGCCCATCGCTAAGGATTCGTTGAAGATCATTTTTCGAGGTGGTATCTGGTCACACGCTCAACTTCATTTTTAGAGCCCAAAATGACACTCACACGTTCGTGCAATTGCTTGGGTTGAATGTCCAAAATTCTTTCGCGGCCGTTGGTTGAAGCGCCACCTGCTTGTTCAATCAACCAGCTCATGGGGTTGGCTTCGTACATCAAACGCAACTTGCCTGGCTTGTGCGGCTCCCGCTTGTCCCAGGGGTACATGAAAATACCGCCGCGGGTGAGAATGCGGTGCACATCGGCCACCATGCTGGCAACCCAGCGCATGTTGAAATCTTTGCCGCGCACGCCGTCTTTGCCCTGAAGGCATTCGTCAACATAGCGCTTCACAGGGGCATCCCAATGGCGCATGTTGCTCATGTTGATGGCAAATTCTTTGGTGTCTTCGGGTACCTTCACGTTCTCTTGCGTGAGCACAAACGAGCCCTGTTCGCGATCGAGTGTGAACATGGCGACGCCATCGCCCAGCGTGAGTACCAATGTGGTTTGGGGGCCATACACACAATAGCCTGCTGCAACTTGTTGGCCGCCAGACTGGAGAAAATCTTTTTCGCTGATGGCATCGCTGTCTTCAGGTTTCTTGAGCACGCTGAAAATGGTGCCAATGCTCACATTGACATCAATGTTGCTAGAACCGTCCAGGGGGTCGAACAACAAAAGGTATTCACCCTGTGGGTATCGGTTGGGAACCAAGTGAATGGATTCCATTTCTTCGGATGCCATGGCTGCCAAGTGACCGCCCCATTCGTTGGCTTCGATCAAAACTTCGTTGGCAATGATGTCAAGTTTCTTTTGGACTTCGCCCTGCACATTTTCAATGTCAGCACTGCCTAGTACCCCCCCTAAGGCCCCTTTGTTGACAGCATGGCTGATGCTTTTGCAAGCCCGTGCCACCACTTCCAGCAGCAGTCGAAGTTGAGCAGGAATGTGTCCTTTGCTTCGCTGCTGTTCTACCAAATAGCGGGAAAGCGATACTTTTTGAGTCATGGTGATCTCCAGATTTATTCGGCCAAGGCGCGCGTCACGACTTCACGCACGTCATTGCTGAGGTCAGATTTTGCAGCGACACGTTCAATGGCTGCCTTGGCAGCTTGACGATAGGGCTCGGCCAATTTTTTCCAGCGGTCGAGGGCGCGAGCCAAGCGCGCTGCCACTTGTGGGTTGATGGCATCGAGTTCGATAACGCGCTCACTCCAATAAACGTAGCCTGCAGCGTCGGTTCGGTGAAAGCCGCCTGGGTTGGCGCTGCAATAGCTGAATATCAAACTGCGAGCGCGATTGGGGTTGCGCAAGTTGAAGTCGGGGTGCTGCATGAGCTGGCGCACGATGGGCAGGATGTGGCCGCCACGATCAGGTGCGCCGGCCTGCAAGCCAAACCATTTGTCAATGACCAGCGCTTCATTTTTGAACAAGGCGTGAAATTGCGCCAGGGCTTGCGCAGCCAAATCGTGACCACTGCCGACCAATGCAACGAGTGCATTGAAGCGATCGGTCATGTTGTGTGCATCTTTGAACGCTTGCAAGGCTTTGCCCGGCCAAATGGACGTGCCATCGTGCACTGCGGCCAAGCAGAGCATGCTCAATGCCATGCCAGACAAGGCCCTCTTGCCGCTTGACTTGGCGTCGGGCGAATAGGCGCCTGTCACTTTGTTTTGCTCGTAGCAGGTTTCCCAATCAGTTTGCAAAGATCGAGCCAGTTGAAGCTTCATGGCTTCGCGGACGGCGTGCACTTGTTGTGGATCGACCGACTCAAGTTGCTCAGAAATATAGGTTTCTGAGGGCAGGGTGAGCACCAGCTCTTTGAAGGCTGAATCTAAATCAGGATGATTGAGAACGGTCTGCATGGCTTGCAGATATTCAGAGCCTAAAACAGGTTCTGTTTGAGGGTTTTGATGTCCGCGAATAAAGCGAAGTGCCGCTTGCACTGCCAATCTTTGACCCGCTTCCCAACGGTTGAATGAATCAGTGTCGTGGGCTAACAGTGTGAGCCATTGTTCTTCGGTGAGTGTGCAGTCCAGGTTGACGGGTGCACTGAAATTTCGCAGCAGTGAA
>Ga0214921_10002107_pt1 | contig 32838 bp, 33 predicted proteins | sample LL1505_MetaG_FD_177992 | JGI IMG/M metagenome (GOLD analysis project Ga0214921, IMG submission 177992) | Freshwater microbial communities from Lake Lanier, Atlanta, Georgia, United States - LL-1505 | ecosystem: Environmental > Aquatic > Freshwater > Lake | place: USA: Georgia | collected... | reverse complement strand
GGTCGAGTTCATCGACATGACGAAACCCGCCGTGGGCCTTGCGGTACTCCAGGATCGCTCGTGCACGACCAGGGCCGATGCCTGGCACGGTCTCCAACTCGGTTTGCGATGCGCTGTTGAGGTCCACGGCAGCGTCAGCCCCGGCGACAGCAAGCACCAGCAAGAGACACGACAGAACCAGACGCATGGTGAGCCTTGGGTGATGCCCGCGGAGGGCGGTTCACACACTCTAGGCCGCCCAGGCGGGAGGACGCATCCGCCAAACCGCGGATAGCGTCCTTACATCGAGTGGCTAATGGCCACCATACACAGCGTCAGCAGCGGCTGCGGCGCAATTCCCAACAGCAGCAGACCCGCACCATTCACTGACAGCATCACCCGCATGTCACCCAGAGGAGCGATCTCGGCGGTTTCTTTAGGCTCGTCGAAATACATCAACTTGACCACACGCAGGTAGTAGAAGGCGCCGATCAGCGACATCATCACCGCCACCACCACCAGCCAAACCAGGCCTTGCTGCAAGGCAGCCTGCAGCACCGACAATTTGGCGAAGAAACCAGCCAGCGGCGGGACGCCAGCCATCGAGAACATCACCAACAACATAATGAAGGCGAACCACGGGCTACGGCGGTTAAGGCCCTTCAGGTCTTCCAACTCCTCCGACTCAAAACCTTCGCGCGAGAGCAGCAGCATCACGCCAAAGCCAGCCAGTGCAGTCAGCACGTAGACCAAAACGTAGAACATCGCGGAGGCGTAGCCGTTGAGGCTACCCGCCAGAACCCCAAGCAGCACAAAACCCATGTGCGAGATGGTCGAGTAGGCCAACATCCGCTTGAGGTTGGTTTGAGCGATGGCCGCCAGATTGCCCAACACCATCGACGCCACCGCCAGGATCAGCAGCATGCCCTGCCAGTCGGCCACCAGCGGTTCCATGCCATTGACCAGCAAGCGCAGGGTAAAGGCGAACGCGGCGATCTTCGGCGCCGACCCAACGAACAAGGTCACCGAGGTCGGCGCACCCTGATACACATCCGGCACCCACATGTGGAAGGGTGCTGCACCCAACTTGAATGCAATGCCGGCCACCACGAAAACAAGCCCGAAAGCCAGCACGTTCGACGAACCCAGCCCACCGGCCAAAGCTGCCGACACCGCTTCGAGTTCAAGCGAACCCGTTGCGCCGTAGAGCATCGACATGCCGTACAGCAACATGCCGGAAGCCAACGCCCCGAGAACGAAGTACTTCATCGCAGCCTCGGTAGCCCGCGCCGAATCGCGCTGCAAGGCAACCATCGCGTAAAGGCTAAGAGACAACAGCTCAAGGCCGATGTACAGCGTGAGGAAATGGTTAGCCGAGATCATCACCAGCATGCCCAGCGTCGCGAACAACGCCAGCGTGAAAAACTCCCCGCTGAAGAGGCCGCGCGCCGCGTTGTAGCTGCGGACATAGACCAGCGCCACCGTCACCGCCAGGTACACCATCACCTTGAGGACGTCGGAAAACAGATCGTCGACGACCAGGCCATTGAACGCGAGCACCGGCCGCCCCTGGACGGTGAACACGGTCACCACCGCACACAGCAACAGGGCGAACTGCGTCAACAAGTACGTGATGTTGCGTTGATCAGGCCGCAGGAAGAGGTCCACGAGCAGGATGCCCGAGGCCAGTATCAGCAGCAGGATCTCTGGCAGAGCGGCGAAATAGTCGGCGAAGGTCGGGATCACAATTTGCTCTGCGCGACGTGATGAAGCAGGTTGTCAACCGAAGCGTGAAGCACATCGGTCACCGGGGCTGGCCAGATGCCCATGGCCAGCACGCAGACCGCCAAGGCGGTCAGCATCAAGAATTCGCGGTCGTTGACGTCCTCCAGCTCGGCGACGTGGGAATTAGCGACCTCGCCGAACACCACCCGCTTGTACATCCACAGCGTATAGGCAGCGCCAAGGATTAGCGTTGTGGCAGCGGCGAAAGCGAACCAGAAGTTCACCTTGACCGCACCGAGAATCACCATGAACTCCCCGACAAAGCCGGATGTGGCGGGCAAGCCGGCATTGGCCATAGCGAACAGAAGAAACAGCGCCGCGAACTTCGGCATGCGGTTGACCACGCCACCGTAGTCGGCAATCTGCCGGCTGTGCATGCGGTCGTAGAGCACGCCGATGCACAGAAACATCGCGCCCGAAACAAACCCGTGGGAGATCATCTGCACGATGCCGCCCTCAACGGTCAGCGGCTCGAACAGGAAGAAACCCAGCGTCACAAAGCCCATGTGGGCAATGGATGAGTACGCCACCAGTTTCTTCATGTCGGCCTGTACCAGGGCCACAAAGCCGATGTACACCACCGCGATCAGAGACATGGCAATGATGAGTCCCGCGAGCTCATGCGACGCATCGGGTGCGATGGGAAGCGCAAATCGCAGGAAGCCGTAGGCACCCACCTTGAGGGTGATGGCCGCAAGAATCACCGAGCCGCCGGTTGGCGCTTCGACGTGGGCATCGGGAAGCCAAGTATGGACCGGCCACATCGGCACCTTCACCGCGAAGGCCATCAAGAAGGCCAGGAAGATCAGGATCTGCTCGTGCAAGGACAAGGGCAGCACGTGGAAATCGGCGATCTGGAAGCTGCCCTCGGACTTGTAGAACAGGTAGATCAGCGCCACAAGTGTCAGCAGCGAGCCCAGCAGCGTGTAGAGGAAGAACTTGAAAGCGGCGTAGACCCGGTTCGGGCCGCCCCAAACCCCGATGATGATGTACATCGGAATCAGCATCGCCTCAAAGAACACATAGAACAGGATGGCGTCAGCGGCAGCGAATACGCCGTTGATCAAGCCACTCATGATCAGGAACGCCGCCAAATATTGCGACACGCGACTCTTCACCACCTCCCAAGCGGCCACAACCACGAAAATGGTCATGAAGCTGTTCAGCACCACGAAGGGCATGGCGATGCCGTCGACGCCCAGCTGATAGCGGATATTGAAGGCCGGGATCCACGCGCTGTCTTCAACAAATTGAAGGGCCGCGGACGCTGAGTCGAATCCGGTCATCAGCGGGATTGTCACGGCAAAACCCGCCAGTGCACCGATCAACGCCAGCCAGCGGGCATTGCCGGGCGCGTTGTCACGACCCACGGCCAAGACCGCGAGCCCGAAGACGATCGGCACCCAGATGGACAGGGTCAGAAGAGGCAGTTGGCTCATGGTCATGGGGGTCAGAGGCTCAACCACAGACCCAGCAGCGCAACAACGCCGATGATCATGGTGAACGCATAGGTGTAAACGAATCCGGTCTGGCCACGGCGGACTTGGCCGGCGATCCGACCGACCAGCCCGGCGGTGCCATTCACCATGACCCCGTCGATCAGGGCGCGATCCCCACGCTGCCAGAGCTGCCCACCCAGGGCACGCGCGCCATTGGCGAAGAACCACTGGTTGAAATCATCGAACCCGTACTTGTTCTCAAGAACGCGATGAATGCCCGCAAAGCGCGCCTTGATCGCCGCAGGGATATCCGGTCGCTTCAGGTAGAACCATGCCGACAGCAACACGCCCGACAGAGCCAGAGCGAACGGGAGGCTGGTGAAGCCATGGACCGCCATCGCGGCAGCACCGTGGAAGCCCTCCGCCATCTCGCTCAAGCCGTGATGGTGCTCGGAAATGACAATTGACGATCCGAAAAAGCTGCCATACAGCATCGGCTCAATCGCGAAGTAACCGATGACCACTGACGGAATGGCCAGGAGCACCAGCGGCAGAGTCACCACCCACGGGCTCTCGTGTGGGTCGTCGTGTGGGCCAAGGCCGTGGTGGTGGCCATGGTCATCGTGACCATGGTGGTCGTGCGCCAGTTCGCGCCAACGCTCCTTGCCATGGAACACGAGGAAATACATGCGGAAGCTGTAGAAAGCCGTCACGAACACCCCAGCCACGACCGCGAAGTAGGCGAAGCCGCTGCCGGCCAGGTGGCTTTCCGCCACCGCCTCGATGATCGAATCCTTGGAATAGAAGCCCGAGAAAAACGGCGTCCCGATCAAGGCCAGCGAACCCACCAGTGAGGTAATCCAGGTGATCGGCATGTACTTGCGCAGTCCACCCATGTGGCGGATGTCCTGATCGTGATGCATACCCATGATCACCGAACCGGCACCGAGGAACAGCAGCGCCTTGAAGAAGGCATGGGTCATCAGGTGGAATACCGCCACCGGATAGGCCGAGGCGCCCAACGCAACCGTCATGTAGCCGAGCTGCGACAGCGTCGAGTACGCCACCACCCGCTTGATGTCGTTCTGAATCAGGCCGAGGAAACCCATGAACAACGCTGTGATCGCCCCGATCACCATCACGAACGACAGCGCCGTGTCCGACAGCTCGAACAGCGGCGACATCCTCGTCACCATGAAGATGCCCGCAGTCACCATGGTCGCCGCGTGGATCAGTGCGGAAATCGGCGTTGGGCCTTCCATCGAATCCGGCAGCCAGACGTGCAGAGGGAACTGGGCGCTCTTGCCCATCGCGCCGATGAACAAGCAAATGCAGGTGACAGTCAGCAGCGACCATTCAACGCCCGGGAACAGAGCGATGGTCTCCTGCGCGAGCCCGCCAGCGGCAGCGAACACGGTGGCGTAGTCCAGCGAGCCGAAATAACTGGCCACGAGCCCGATGCCAAGCGCGAAACCGAAGTCGCCGACACGGTTTACCAGAAACGCTTTGAGGTTGGCGTAGATCGCCGTCGGACGCGTGTACCAGAACCCGATTAGCAAGTAAGAGACAAGGCCAACGGCTTCCCAACCGAAGAACAGCTGCAAGAAGTTGTTGCTCATCACCAGCATCAACATGCTGAAGGTGAACAGCGAGATGTAGCTGAAGAACCGTTGGTAACCCGGGTCCTCTTCCATGTAGCCGATGGTGTAGATGTGGACCATCAGAGACACGAACGACACCACCAACATCATCATTACGGTGAGCGGGTCGATCAGGAAGCCGATCTCAAAGCGCAGACTGCCCGAGGTCGCCCACGTGTACAGCGCACCGTTGAAGGTGTTGCCGTTCACAATGACATCCTGCGCGATCACGCAACTGGCCAGCAAAGCCACCGCCACACCCAGGATGGTGGCGGTGTGGGCGCCAGCGCGGCCGATGGTCTTACCGAACAGGCCGGCCAGCAGCGCCCCGGCGAGCGGAGCCAGCGGAACGAGCAGATAAAGCGATTGCATGGTCACGGCGGTCAGCCCTTGAGGGTGTTGATGTCGTCGACGTTGATGGTGCGCAAATTGCGGAACAGCACCACAAGGATCGCCAGACCGATAGCCGACTCAGCAGCAGCCACGGTCAAAATAAAGAACACGAACACCTGCCCGGAAATGTCCTGCAGGTAATGCCCGAAGGCGATGAAATTGATGTTGACCGCCAACAGCATCAGTTCGATGGCCATCAACAAGATGATCACGTTTTTGCGGTTGAGGAAAATGCCGACGATGCTGATGGCGAACAGGATCGCGCCGAGCACCAAGTAGTGCGAGAGCGTCAGGCTCATTGCGCCGCCTCCCCGTCTGCTGCCTCGGGCCGGCTGAACGCTGGAACCTCAGGCGCCATCTGCACCACCCGCATCCGGTCGGCCGCACGCACCGCAACTTGCTTGCCGATGTCATTGCGGCGCACGCCTTCGCGGCGGCGCAGGGTCAGCGCAATCGCAGCGACGATGGCCACCAGCAACAGCACCGCCGCCAGTTCGAAGGCGTAGAGGTACTGGGTGTACAGCACCATGCCCAACTCGTGGGTGTTGCTGTAGTCAAACCCGCGCGCCTCGGGTGCGGGCGCCGTGCGGAAACCCTCACTCATCACCACGAGCACCATTTCGGTGACCATCACGCCAGCCACCAGGAGCCCGACGGGAAGGTGACGCCAAAACCCCTCGCGCAAGGTGTCGAAGTTGACGTCGAGCATCATCACCACGAACAAGAACAAGACCATCACCGCGCCGACGTAGACCAGCACCAGGGTCAGCGCCAAAAACTCAGCCTCGAGCAGCATCCAGATGGCTGAAGCGCTCACGAAGGCCAGCACCAGAAACAAGGCGGCGTGAACCGGATTGCGAGCCGTGATGACGCGCAGGCCCGACAGCACGAGGACAGTCGAGAACAAGTAGAAGACGGCGGTCATAAAGTCCATGGTGATCCCGTCAGCGGTAAGGCGCATCGGCCGCACGCGCTGCGGCGATGTCCTTTTCGTAGTGGTCGCCGATCGCCAGCAACATCTCTTTGGTGTACAGGAGGTCGCCGCGCTGCTCACCGTGATATTCGAGCACGTGGGTCTCGACGATCGAGTCGACCGGGCAGCTTTCTTCGCAGAAGCCGCAGAAGATGCACTTGGTCAGGTCGATGTCATAGCGGGTGGTGCGGCGCGTGCCGTCATCCCGCTGCTCCGACTCGATGGTGATGGCCATCGCCGGGCAAACCGCCTCACACAACTTGCAGGCGATGCAACGCTCTTCGCCGTTTGGATAACGACGCAGCGCGTGCAGGCCGCGGAAGCGCGGTGACATCGGCGTTCTCTCTTCCGGGTACTGCACCGTGATCTTGCGAGCGAACAGGTGACGTCCGGTCAAGGCCAAGCCCTGCAGGAGCTCGATCAGAAGAAAAGTCTTGAAAAAATTGCGTACGGCTTGCATCAAAAGGCCCTCACCACAGCCACCAGGGCGACAGTTTCCAAGCCCCGACCACTAGGATCCAGACGAGGGTCACGGGGATGAACACCTTCCAGCCCAACCGCATGATCTGGTCATAGCGGTAACGCGGGAATGTGGCGCGGAACCACAGGAAACAGAACAACAGGAAGCCCATTTTGGCGAACAGCCACGGCCACCCACTCGGAACGCCAGGGATCGGAGACAGCCAGCCACCCAAGAACAAGCAGGTCGACAAAGCCGACACCAAAATCATGTTGGCGTATTCGGCGAGGAAGAAGATGGCGAAGGTCATGCCCGAGTACTCGACGTGAAAGCCCGCGACGATCTCGGACTCACCTTCGGCCACGTCGAACGGCGCGCGGTTGGTCTCTGCCACGCCTGAGATGAAATAGACGACGAACAATGGGAGCAGCGGAATCAAGTTCCAGCTGAACAGGCCCCAGTCGCCCTGCTGAGCGTTGACGATGTCGAGCAGGCTCAGGCTGCCCGACAACATCAGCACGCCAATCAGCGCGAAGCCCATCGCGATCTCGTAGGCGACAATCTGCGCGGCCGATCGCATGGCACCGATGAACGCGTACTTGGAGTTGGACGCCCAACCGGCGACGATCACGCCGTACACACCCATCGAGGTCAGCGCGAGGATGTACAGCAGACCCGCGTCGATATCAGCGAGGATGGTCTCGGGGCCAAATGGCACCACCGCCCAGGCAGCCAAAGCCGCAACGATGCTGATGACCGGCGCCAGCACGAACAAGACCTTGCTTGCACCCGACGGAATGATGAGCTCTTTAGTGAGCAGCTTGACTGCGTCCGCGATGGGCTGCAGCAGACCGAGCGGACCGACACGGTTGGGTCCGATGCGCACCTGGATGTATCCGATGACCTTGCGCTCGGCGTACGTCAAGTAAGCGACGGCGCCCATCACCGGCAAGGTGATCGCGAGAATCTTGATCAGCGTCCAGGCGGTCAAAAGCACCGGCTCGGGAACGAAAGACAGGTCGAGATTTAGGAGGTCCATCACACGGCTTCCAAGCTGATGGCGCCAGACTGACCACCCAAAGCAGCGGTGTCAGGGTGCCCCGCCGCAATACGAACCGTTCCGGCTGCGACGCGCTCATCGAAACTCACTGCCAGCACCGCCGTTCCCGATTGCGTTACTCGGACGCGCTGACCCTGGGTCAGCGCCAAGGCCGCAGCTGTTTGCGGATTCAGTTGCACCGACGGCGCCGCCGAATCAGCCGTCTTTTGCAGAGCGCGGGCGCGGCGAGTTAGCGCATCGACGCTGTAGAGCCCCACCGGCGCCGACCGCTCCAAGCCTGAACCAGCCGGCTGTGCGGCAGCGGACTCAGGCTCGCCAGACAATTCGTTGGACAGACGAGCCGCCAGCGCCGCAGCATCGAGGCCGATGTCGCGCCGAACGTCTTCGACCGATTCCTGCGCAAAGCCGCCCACGTCCAGGAGGTTACCCAGCACACGCAGCACTTTCCAGGCAGGCCGGGCCTCGCCCCGCGGCGGCACCACCCCAACAAAGGTCTGCGCCACGCCTTCGGCATTGACGCGCGTTCCGGCCGTTTCCGCCCAGGCAGCGACCGGCAGAACCACGTCTGCGTAGTCCGCGGCGCCGTCAAGATGGGTCGCCAGCGAGACCACAAAATCAGCCTTCGTGAGAGCGCCGAGTGCAGAGGCGCCCTCTGCGCAGTCGAAAGCCGGCTCGACGCCAAGTAACACGTAGGCCTTGAGGCCAGCGCCAAGCATGGCTGCGGCCGGCAGGCCTGCACCTTGCGGACGAACACCGATCGCCGACAAGCCGACCGCATTCGAGCCATGAACGGTGAAGCCCAGCGTTGCGCCGCTCTCGGCACAAATCAGTTGTGCCAGTCGATGCAGGCGGCTGGCGTGGGGGTGCGAGACAGCCTCATCGCCCAGCCAAACAGCGGTCGGCGCATCGCCGCACAAGGCGGCCGCTATCGCGCTGTAGGGTCCCGTCGATGCGGCGCCGGATTTGACCGCCCGGACCGCATCAAGCACACCTTGCAAGGCGGATTCCCATGCGGACGGCGCAAGCACCTCCTGTCCGGCGACACTGCACAGAAGCTCTTCGCGGTACGCCGAGAGCGTGTGCAGCGCACAGCCGTGGTTGGCGGCGAACCGCACCCGATGCGCCAGGAGGGGCTGTTCCTTGCGCAAGGTCGACCCCACCAGGAACAGTCCCTTGAGGCTGCTGACAGCCGACACCGGCAGACCCAGCCACGGCGTTCCTTTGGCTACGGCGTCTGCGGCGAAATCGGTTTGACGCAAACGATGGTCGACGTTGTCACTGCCCAAGCTGCGGGCCAGTCGCGCCATCAGATGGCCTTCTTCGAGGGTGCTGTTGGGGCTGAGCAACCAACCGGTTGAAGCACCGGCCGCCTTCAGACCCGCCGCAACGCGCTTAAGAGCGTCGTCCCAGCCGACCTGCACCCAAGCTCCGGCCTCGCGCACCATCGGGTGCAGCAGCCGATCATCGCTATTGAGGGCTTCGTAGCTGAAACGGTCGCGGTCCGACAACCAACACTCGTTGATCGCCTCATTCTCCAGCGGCGTCACGCGATGGACATGGTCCTGCTTGACCTGAACCGTGATGTTGCTGCCGAGGGAGTCGTGGGGCGCGATCGACTTGCGTTTGCTCAATTCCCAAGTGCGGGCGGCATAGCGGAAGGGCTTGGAGGTGAGCGCACCTACTGGACAGACGTCGATCATATTGCCCGACAGCTCGCTATCGACCGTGCGCTCGATGAACGGCATGATCTCCGAGTGCTCACCCCGGTGCGCCATGCCCAGCTCCATCTTGCCGGCGATCTCTTCGCCGAAGCGAACACATCGCGTGCAGTGGATGCAGCGGGTCATGTCGGTCGAGATCAAGGGGCCGAGGTTCTTGTTCAGCACCACCCGCTTCTCTTCCTGATAGCGCGACGCCACGCCGCCATACCCGACGGCGATGTCCTGCAATTGGCACTCACCGCCCTGATCGCAGATCGGGCAATCCAGCGGGTGGTTGATCAGCAAGAACTCCATCACGCCTTTTTGCGCCTTCAGCGCAGCTGGGCTGCGGGTGTGGATCTTCATGCCCTGAGTGACGGGACTTGCACAGGCCGGCAGCGGCTTCGGCGCCTTCTCGACTTCGACCAGGCACATGCGGCAGTTCGCCGCGATGGACAGCTTGCGGTGGTAGCAGAAATGCGGGATGTAGACGCCGGCCCGGTTGGCCGCGTCCATGATGGTCGAATTGACCGGGACCTCGAGCGCTTGACCGTCGAGTTCGATGTTGACCGTGGTCATGCCTTATCCCCGACCTTTGCCGCTGCCAAGCGCGACACCGCCACGCCGCCGCCGACCATGCAGCGGCCTGTGGCCACGTGGTGCTCAAACTCATGGCGGAAGTGCTTGATGAAGCTTCGCACCGGCATGGCCGCGGCATCGCCGAGTGCGCAAATGGTGCGACCCATGATGTTGGCTGCAACCTCGTCAAGGATCTCCAGATCGGAATCGCGGCCCTGGCCATGCTCGATGCGGGTCAGCATCTTGTACAACCAGCCTGTGCCTTCGCGGCAAGGTGTGCACTGTCCGCAGGATTCGTGCATGTAGAAGTAGGACAGGCGCATCAGCGAAGCGACCATGCAGCGGGTGTCGTCCATGACGATCACCGCGCCCGAGCCCAGCATCGAGCCGGCTTTGGAGATGGAGTCGTAATCCATGGTGCAGTCCATCATGACTCCGGCGGGGAGCACCGGCGCCGACGAACCACCCGGAATGACCGCCTTAAGGCTACGGCCCTTGCGGACACCGCCCGCGAGCTCAAGTAGTTTCGGAAACGGCGTCCCCATCGGGACCTCGTAGTTGCCGGGCAGCTCGACATCACCACTGACCGAAAAGATCTTGGTCCCGCCGTTATTGGGCTTGCCGACCTCGAGATAGGCTTGACCACCGTGGCGAATAATCCACGGCACCGCAGCGAAGGTCTCAGTGTTGTTGATGGTGGTGGGCTTGCCGTACAGACCAAAGCTCGCCGGGAACGGTGGCTTGAATCGCGGTTGGCCTTTTTTGCCCTCGAGCGACTCCAGAAGGGCCGTCTCTTCGCCGCAGATGTAGGCACCAAAGCCATGCGCGGCATGCAACTGGAAGCTGAATCCGCTGCCCAGAATGTTGTCACCCAACAAGCCAGCGGCGCGCGCCTGCTCCAGCGCCTCTTCGAAGCGCTCGTAGGTCTTGAAGATTTCGCCGTGAATGTAGTTGTACCCGACCGGGATGCCCATGGCGTAGGCGGCAATCGCCATGCCTTCGATGACGATGTGCGGGTTGAACTGCATGATGTCGCGGTCTTTGCAGGTACCCGGCTCACCTTCGTCTGAATTGCAGACCAGATATTTGTCGCTCCCCGACTGGCGCGGCATGAAGCTCCACTTGAGCCCGGTCGGAAAACCGGCACCGCCGCGACCACGCAAAGCCGATTCTTTAACCGCAGCGATGACCTCTTCCTGGGTCATGCCGGCGCCGCCATCCTTGCCGAGAATCTTGCGCAGCGCCTGGTAGCCGCCGCGCGCCTCGTAGTCGGCCAATCCCCAGTTGCTACCGTCGAGCCCGGCCAGAATCTGCGGTGAGACATGACGATCGTGGAAACAGGTCTCGACCCCGGTGGCCTGGAACTGCGCGAGGACGTCAAAAGACTTCATTGCTGCGCCTCCGCCTTACGAAGCCCGTCAATCAGCTGATCGACGCGGTCAGTGTTCATGAAGCTGCACATGGTCCGGTCGTTGACCAACAGCACCGGCGAATCGGCGCACGCACCCAAGCACTCGCTGGGCTGAACGGTGAACAGGCCATCGGCGGTGGTTCCGCCCGACTCGACACCGAGCGTCCGGCACACATGGTCCAGCACGGTCTGTCCGTCACGAAGCTGGCACGGCAGGTTGGTGCAGACGTTCAACTTGTAACGACCGACCGGCTCCTGGTTGTACATGTTGTAAAAGGTCGTAATCTCATGCACGGCAATCGGTGGCATGCCCAGAAAGTCGGCGACTGCCTGCTCGCAGTCCAGACTGATAAAGCCCTGCTCATCCTGAACGATGGCCAAGCACGCCATCACCGCCGAACGACGCTGGTCAGCCGGGTATTTGGCGACCTCGCGGTCGAACCGCGCGCGGGTGGCTTCCGAAATAACGAAACTCACCGGTCAATCTCCCCGAAAACGATGTCCTGAGTCCCGATGATCGCAACCACGTCGGAGATCATGTGGCCGCGCACCATCTCGTCCAGAGCCGCCAAGTGGGGGTAACCCGGGGCACGGATCTTCAAGCGGTAAGGCTTATTGGCGCCGTCGGCCAGCAGATAAATGCCGAACTCGCCCTTCGGATGCTCGACGGCGGCGTAGGCCTCACCCGGCGGGACGTGCATGCCTTCGGTGAAGAGCTTGAAGTGGTGGATCAGCTCTTCCATGTTCGACTTCATCGCCTCGCGATGCGGCGGCGCGATCTTGTGGTCACCGACGATGACCGGGCCCGGATTCGCCCGCAACCACTCGACGCACTGGCGAATAATCCGATTGGACTGGCGCATCTCTTCCATGCGCACCAGATAACGGTCGTAACAATCGCCATTGACACCCACCGGGATGTCGAAATCGAGGCGGTCGTAGACCTCGTAGGGCTGCTTCTTGCGCAGATCCCAGGCGATGCCAGATCCGCGCAACATCGGTCCGGTGAAGCCAAGGGCAATGGCGCGCTCGGGGCTGACGATGCCGATGTCGACTGTGCGTTGCTTCCAGATGCGGTTGTCGGTCAGCAGCGTTTCGTATTCATCGCAGCAGGTCGGGAAGCGGTCGGTGAAATCTTCGATGAAGTCGAGCAGCGAGCCTTGGCGATTGACATTCATCCGCTCGACAGCAGCCTTGCCATGCCACTTCGACGTGCGGTAGTGCGGCATCTGTTCCGGCAGATCGCGATAGACGCCACCCGGCCGGTAGTACGCCGCATGCAGACGCGCGCCCGAGACTGCCTCGTAGCAGTCCATCAAGTCCTCGCGTTCGCGGAACGCATACAGGAACATGGTCATCGCGCCGACGTCGAGCGCGTGTGCACCGATCCAGAGCAGATGGTTCAGGACGCGGGTGATCTCATCGAACATCACGCGGATGTATTGAGCGCGCTCGGGCACTTCGACGCCCAGCAGCTTCTCGATGGCCATCACGTAGGCGTGCTCGTTACACATCATCGAGACGTAATCGAGACGGTCCATGTACGGGACCGACTGGATGAAGGTGCGCGTCTCGGCCAACTTCTCAGTGGCCCGATGCAGCAAGCCGATGTGCGGGTCGGCGCGCACAATGACCTCGCCGTCCAACTCCAGCACCAATCGCAACACGCCGTGCGCTGCCGGGTGCTGGGGACCAAAGTTCATGGTGTAGTTGCGCAGCTCAGCCATGGTTCTCTGCCCCGTAGCCTTGTTCACGGATGATGCGCGGCACCACTTCGCGGGGCTCGATCGACACCGGCTGGTAGACCACGCGCCGCTGTTCCGGGTCGTAGCGCATCTCGACATGCCCGCTGACCGGGAAATCCTTGCGGAACGGGTGTCCCACGAAGCCGTAGTCGGTTAACAGTCGACGCAGGTCCGGGTGGCCTTCGAACAGGATGCCGAACAGATCGAAGGCCTCACGCTCGTACCAATTCGCCGAAGGCCACAACTCGCACATCGAATCGATGGCTGGCAGGTCGTCGTCAGGAACCGTCACATGCACGCGGATGCGCTGGTTGCGCCCAATCGACAGCAGGTGGTAAACCACGCCAAAGCGGCGCCCCGTCGCACGAGGCAGAGGCCAGGTCGAGTAGTCGATACCGGCCAGATCGGTTAACTGGTTGAAAGCCAACTCGGGATGGTCACGCAAAGTGCGCAGCACGTCCGTTAAGCGTTGCGGCTGCACATCGACGCAAGCCATGTCGACATGCCAAGAGACGGTCACACCTTCGCCGAGCAATTCGGCGATCGTCAGGGTGAATTGATCGCGAGCGGAATCCATTTAGCGAGCAATCGTGTTGGTGCGTTTGATCTTGTTCTGCAGCTGAATAAAGCCGTAGAGCAACGCTTCAGATGTCGGCGGGCAGCCGGGAACGTAGATGTCCACCGGAACGATGCGGTCGCAGCCGCGCACCACCGAGTAACTGTAGTGATAGTAGCCGCCGCCATTGGCACACGACCCCATGCTGATCACCCAACGCGGCTCAGGCATCTGGTCGTAGACCTTGCGCAGCGCCGGCGCCATCTTGTTGCATAGCGTGCCTGCCACGATCATCACGTCAGACTGACGCGGACTCGGGCGGAACACGATGCCGAAGCGGTCCAGATCGTAGCGCGCGGCTCCCGCGTGCATCATCTCGACGGCGCAGCAGGCCAGACCGAAGGTCATCGGCCACATCGACCCGGTGCGCATGTAATTGAGCAGCGTGTCGGCGGTGGTGGTGACAAAGCCTTTTTCGAGTACGCCTTCGATGCTCACGCGATCACTCCCATTCCAGTGCGCCCTTCATCCACTCGTAAACGAAGCCGACGACCAAGATGCCGAGAAACACCACCATCACAATGAAGCCGTACCAACCCAATTCATCAAATACGGTCGCCCAAGGCACCAGAAAGGCAATTTCGAGGTCGAACAGAATGAACAGAATCGCCACCAGGTAGTAGCGAACGTCGAATTTCATGCGCGCGTCTTCGAAGGCTTCGAAGCCGCATTCGTAGGGAGCGAGTTTTTCCGCGCTGGGACGGTTAGGCCCGATCAAGCGGGCCAAAAGCAGAGGGCCGAGCCCGACCAAAAGGCCGACTGCTAGGAACAGCAGCACGGGAAAGTATTGTTCAAGCATAGACTGAGTATAGGCGATTTGGACTAATTAAAGGTTGAACCTTTCTGCACCCACACCAGCCTTGAACCCACAGAAACCACTGGTGCCGTCGGCGAGACTCGAACTCGCACAGCTTTCGCCACTACCCCCTCAAGATAGCGTGTCTACCAATTTCACCACGACGGCATTTCAGTACTACGACGGCCTCTCAGCCAATTCGCACCGCTTAACGCGGCACTTCGCTCGCAGGCGCCGGAGCATCCGGCGTTGCGGGCACGGTTTGCACCGGCGCGGATTCTACGACACCCGCAGAGCGTGCGCTTCGATTTGAGATAAAAGTCAGCGCCAGGCTGGTGCAAAAGAACACCGTTGCCGCGATGGCTGTAGCCCGACTCAGAAAATTCGCTGAACCCGAGGCGCCGAACAAGCCGGCCGAATTGCCACCGCCAAATGCGGCACCCGCGTCAGCGCCCTTGCCCTGTTGCAGCAACACCAAGCCGATGATGGTCAGAACGGCCAACACATGAACAACATGAAGAAACAGTTCCATCGATTCAAACTCCAACGCAGCGTGCCGCTGCATCACAAATGGCAAAAAAAGACTCGGTGCGCAACGATCCGCCGCCCACCAGAACACCGTCGATGTCCGGCAACGACATCAATTGCGCAGCATTCTCGGCCGATACGCTGCCGCCGTAAAGCAAGGGCGTCGACGTCGCACTGCCCCCCAATTGATGACGAATAAAGCCATGCATCGCCGCCGCCTCTTCGGGCGCAGCGGCCACACCGGTGCCAATCGCCCAAATCGGCTCATAGGCAATCGAGATTCCGGACAGATCGCCGTGCAGCCCGACCAGTAGGGCCTCAATTTGGGCGCCGACCACCGACTCGGCCTTGCCCGCACGACGCTCAGCGGCCAACTCGCCGACACACACGATCGGGCGGATCCCGGCCGCGCGAGCACGCGACGCTTTCGCAGTCACTTGAGCATCCGTCTCGCCGAAGCGCAAACGCCGCTCGGAATGACCGACCAACACAATGCTGCAGCCGGACTCAGCCAGCATGGTCGCTGAGACCTCGCCGGTATGGGCGCCCTCCTCGTCCCAGCTCACGTCCTGGGCACCCCAGGCAAGAGAGGAGCCCTGCAACAGCTGTTGAGCCAAAAACACATAGGGAGCCGGCACTGCGACCGACACATCGACACCCGCTCTCGTCGGTTGCTGGGCGGCAGATTGCAACCACTCGGGCACCGTCGGTTGCGCGCGAACCATCTTCCAATTGCCAACCACCCAGCGTCGAGCCATCAAGCCAAGCACCTCCGAGGACGCGCGATATTAGGGCAGCCCCCGACAAGGGTCAAATGGCCGCACAAAAACGACAACAGCCGGCGAACCGGCTGTTGCACGGAGCGATCGACGATCAACCGAAACGGCCGGTGATGTAATCCTCGGTTTCCTTACGCTTCGGCTTCAGGAAGATGGTGTCGGTCGCGTCAAACTCCATCAATTCACCCAGATACATGTACGCGGTGAAATCCGACACACGGGCTGCTTGTTGCATGTTGTGGGTCACGATCGCGATCGTGTAGTCCTTCTTGAGCTCGTTAATCAGCTCTTCGACCTTCGACGTCGAGATCGGGTCGAGCGCAGAGGTTGGCTCGTCGAGCAGCAGGACCGACGGCTTGACCGCAACGCCGCGAGCGATACACAAACGCTGCTGCTGACCACCGGACAACGACAGACCGCTCTGGTTGAGCTTGTCCTTCACTTCGTCCCACAGAGCCGCTTTGCGGAGCGCCCACTCGATGCGCTCTTCCATATCCGCACTGCTCAGCGACTCGTACAGCTTGACGCCGAAAGCGACGTTGTCGCGGATGCTCATCGGAAATGGCGTGGGCTTCTGAAACACCATGCCGACCTTCGCGCGCAGCAAGTTCACATCCTCGCCCGGCGCCAAAACGTTGCGACCGTAAAACAGGATCTCACCCTCAGCGCGTTGCTCAGGGTAGAGGTCGTACATGCGGTTGAGGGTGCGCAGCAAAGTGGATTTACCGCAACCCGACGGGCCGATGAATGCGGTCACCTTGCGTTCAGCGATTTCCAAGTTGATGTTCTTCAGACCCTGGAACTTGCCGTAGTAGAAGTTCAGGTTGCGAACGCTCAGCGCGCTGGCCAGGTTTTCAGTGGGCAATGACATATGGTTTTCCGTAAATTCCAGTTCGAAGTTCGATCAAGCCTGCTTGGCGTCGCGGAAGGCAACGCGGGCGATGATATTGATGGCCAACACCAACAGCGCGATCAACGCTGCGCCGCCCCACGCCAAGCGCTGCCAGTCTTCGTAAGGGCTCATGGCGAAGTTGAAGATCATGACCGGGAGGTTGGCCATCGGCTTGGACATGTCGGTGCTAAAGAACTGGTTGTTCAGCGCGGAGAACAACAAAGGAGCCGTTTCGCCGGAAATCCGGGCGAGTGCGAGCAGCACGCCGGTGATAACACCGCCCTTGACGGCGCGCAGGGTCACCAAGAGGCTCACGCGCCAGCGCGGGGCGCCCAGTGCAAACGCTGCTTCGCGCAAGCTACCAGGAACCAGGCGCAGCATATTTTCGGTGGTGCGCATCACAACTGGCACGGCGATCAAACCCAGCGACAGCGAACCCGCCCAACCGCTGAAGGTCCCGGTGGTGGCAACAGCGATCGCGAACACGAACAGGCCAATCACGATCGACGGCGCTGACAGCATGATGTCCACGACGAAGCGAGTGACAGCGGCAAACTTCGACTTGTCACCGAACTCGGCCAGGTAGATCCCGGCGAGAATGCCGATCGGCGTCGACACCAACGTCGCCACTGCGACCATCAGCAGGCTGCCGACGATCGCGTTAGCCACACCACCGCCCGGCGAACCCGGGGCCGGCGTCGAGTTCAGGAAGAAATCCGACCCGAAGGCCGACAGACCGTTGTAAGCCAAGGTGTAGAGAATCCACAACAAAGCCGAGACGCCAATGGCCATGCAGGAGAACGAGAGCACCAGCGAAACGCTGTTGGCTAGACGACGCCGTTTGTAGAGAGCAGTGGTAGCGGTCATGTCGATCGTGTTCTGGAGAGGGTTAGCGCGGCTTGAACGACGAGCGCGACGTCATGTACTTGGCCAGCGCAAGCACCAAGAAGGAGATCACGAACAGGATCAAGCCCAGCGCAAACAGCGCGGGAATGTGCAGCGCGGGATCGGCTTCGGCGAATTCGTTGGCCAGCGTCGAGGCGATCGAATTGCCCGGCGCGAACAAATTACCGGACAGGCGGTTGGCGTTACCGATGACGAAGGTGACCGCCATCGTTTCACCCAGAGCACGGCCTAGGCCGAGCATCACTGCCCCCACCACACCTGTTTGTGTGTAGGGCAGGACGATGCTGCGGACAACTTCCCAAGTGGTACAGCCCAGTCCGTACGCGGACTCCTTAAGCACCTGCGGCACGGTTTCGAACACGTCGCGCATCACAGAGGCGATAAACGGCACGACCATCAGGGCCAAGACCACACCGGCAGTAAACACACCAATACCCAGCGGCGGACCAGCGAACATCGGAATGTTCAACAGAATGATCCCGGGCTGAACGTACTCCTGGATCAGAGGCGCCAAAACGAACAGTCCCCAGAAACCGTAAACAATGGAAGGCACACCCGCGAGCAATTCAATTGCCGTACCGAGCGGACGACGCAAAATCAGCGGGCACGACTCGGTCAGGTAAACGGCGATGCCGAAGCTCAGCGGCAGCGCGATGAGCAAAGCGATGCCGGACGTTACGAGGGTGCCGTAGACCGCGATGACCGCGCCAAACACATCGTCTGCGGGGCTCCACTTTGTCCCAGCAAGGAAACCCAGCCCGTACTGCTTAAAAACAGGGGCCGACTCAATGATGAGCGATAACAAAATCCCGCCGAGGCCGATCATGACCAGCAGCGCGAAGGAGAACGTCACGAAAGCAAACAGCCGATCTTGCCAGTTGAACTGGTGAACGCGGCGAATGAACTCTTCGCTGTAGACGGTGTTGGATTGTTTACTGAGGTCCATGCTGGATGCGGCAGCGCTCATCAATTACTCCGGGAGCGGCGGGCCCGAGAATCACGGGCCCAGGTGACAGACAAAACCCGGTCGAGCTGCACAAGCACCCCGACCGAGCGACAGCTTACTTCCAAACGGGATTACCTTGCGCGTCCTTGATGTTCTTCCAAGACGCTTGGACCTTGGTCACGACGGCTTCGGGGATCGGCACGTAGTCGAGATCGGTCGCGAGTTGCTTGCCGTTCTTGTAGGCCCAATCGAAGAACTTGAGGGCTTCAGCTGAGCGAGCAGGCTTGTCGGCAGTCAGGTGCATCAGAATGAAACTAGCGGTAGTGATCGGCCACGTGATTGCGCCCGGCTGGTCGTTCAAGCTGATGCCAAAACCCGGCTTCGATTCCCAATTGGCCTTTTCAGTGGCAGCCGCGAAAGCGGTATCGTCCGGCTGCACGCGCTTGCCGTCGCGGTTGATCATGGCAGCGTGCGCCAGCTTGTTCTGCTTGGCGTATGCGTACTCGACATAGCCGATAGAACCCGCGATCTTGCTGACGTTGGCAGCGACGCCTGCGTTGCCCTTGCCGCCGACGCCCGACTTCCAGTTGACGGTCTTGCCGATACCGATCTCGGTGGCGAACTTGTCGTTGGTGAAGCCCAGATAGTCGGTGAAGGTCGCCGTGGTGCCCGACGAATCCGAACGATAAACCAGGGTGATCGGGGTCGCCGGCAGGGTCACGCCCGGGTTGATCGCAGCGATCTTGGCGTCGTTCCAAGTGGTGATGGCGCCACGGAAGATGTCACCGAGCACCTTGCCGTTCATGGTGAGCTGGCCCGGAGTGATACCCGGCACATTCACAACGGCCACAACGCCACCGATAATAGCGGGGAACTGGAGGAGCTTCTCTTCAGCCAGACGAGCACCCAACGGGTCATCAGTGGCACCGAAATCAACGGTCTTGGCGATGATCTGCTTCTGACCACCACCCGAGCCGATGGCTTGGTAGTTCAGCTGATTGCCGGTTGCTGCCTTGTAGGCTTCGGCCCACTTGGCGTACATCGGTGCCGGAAAGGTTGCGCCAGCACCAGTAATTTCAGCGGCTTGTGCGGCCAGGGACGACAGAGCCATCACGGCGCCAGCAAGAATCGAGAGCTTGTTAAAACGCATGGAGAAACTCCTGAAGTAACTTCGTTGAAAGATGCGCCGTGGTAACGGGCAGCAAAAAATTGACCACTCGGAGCCTATCGACTGAACATTACAGACAGGTGACGAAATGTTGAAGGTCAAGCCGCCCCGCGCACTGCGTCGGACAGCATCTCCGCGCATCGCTTGACTTGATGCTCGTCGCGCCCCTCAACCATGACTCGGATCACCGGTTCGGTGCCCGAGGGCCGCAACACGATGCGCCCGTCTGGGCCGAGTTCAGCTTCGACATGACGAACGGCGGCACGAACCGCCTCGCTTTCTAGCGTCTCGACGGGCGGGCGGCCGGACGTTTGGAGCGCCACGTTGATGAGCACTTGCGGCAGCAAACCGACAGGCGCAAGGAGCGCGTCGAGGCGCGAGGCGGATTCGCGCATCGCACGCAACACCTGCAGCGCAGCGATGATGCCGTCGCCAGTGGAATGCTGGTCGAGGCAGACCAGATGGCCCGACCCCTCGCCACCTACACACCACCCCAGCTGTTGCAGCATGGCCAGTACGTGACGGTCGCCCACCGGTGCCCGTCGCAATTCGATGCCGATGCGACGCAGCGCGATTTCAACGCCGAGATTGGTCATGACCGTGCCGACAACTCCAGCGTCGCGCAATCCTCGTCGCTGACGATCGGCGGCGATTACGTACAGGAGCTGGTCACCATCGATCACCGTGCCGTCGGCATCAACCATAATCAAGCGGTCGCCATCGCCATCCAGAGCGACCCCGGCATCGGCACGGTGGGTCGTCACCGCCTGACTCAAGGCCTCGGGATGCGTCGCGCCGACACCCGCATTGATGTTGAAGCCGTCGGGCTGGTGGCCCATGGCGACCACATCGGCGCCGAGCTCGCGAAACACGCGGGGTGCGGCGTCGTAGGCGGCCCCATGCGCGCAGTCGACAACCAAGCGCAAGCCGCGGAGATCAAAGTCGGACGGCAGCGTACTTTTGCAGAACTCGACGTAGCGCTCGACAGCCGCCTCGACCCGGTACGCCCGACCCAGCCGGTCAGAGTCGAGGCAGGTCGGAGCGGCGTCCAGGCGCGCCTCAATGGCGGCTTCCAGCGCATCCGACAGCTTTTCGCCACTCGCCGAGAACAGCTTGATGCCATTGTCGGGATAGGGGTTGTGCGACGCGGAGATGACCACCCCAGCTGACAGGCGCAAGGCCCGCGTCAAGTAGGCCACGCCCGGAGTCGGCAGGGGGCCGCACAGGTGCACGTCGACCCCAGCGGCTAACAAGCCGGCCTCGAGCGCGGATTCGATCATGTAGCCCGAGACCCGGGTATCCTTGCCGACCACCACGGCCGGACGCGCTGCGCCGGACGCGCTGTCTCGCAACACCGAGCCGATGGCCATACCCAGACGCGTCATAAAGTCGGGCGTGATTGGCGAGCGGCCGACGGTGCCACGAATGCCGTCGGTACCAAAATAACGCTGACTCACGCCGCCTCCACTGCCTGCCAGACGCGCAGCATGTCGACCGTGGCAGCGACGTCGTGTACCCGCAGAACACGCGCGCCGTTTTGAACCGCAATCAGCGCGCTGGCCACGCTGCCGGCGACCCGGTCGGCTGGCAACTCGCGGGTGGTCAGACGGCCAAGCACGGATTTGCGCGACAGCCCCGCCAGAACTGGAAAGCCGCTGGCGGCCAACTCACCGATGCCCCGCAACAGCGCGAGGTTGTGAGCGGTGGTCTTGCCGAAACCGAAGCCGGGGTCGATGACGATGCGGTCCCGTGCGATACCGGCAGCGACGCAACGCTCCGCGCGTTCCGACAAAAAAGCGCGGACCTCGGCAAGAACATCGCCGTACTCGGGATCGGTCTGCATGGTCTGCGGTGTGCCTTGCATGTGCATCAGGCAGACGCCGGCAGAGGATGCCGCGACTGCCTCGAGCGCGCCGCTCTGCCGCAACGCGAACACATCGTTGACAATACTGACGCCGGCCGCCAATGCCGCAGCCATCACCGGCGGTTTATAGGTGTCGATCGACAGCGGCACCGCGTCTTCCGAGAGCGCCTCGATGACGGGCAGTACGCGATCGAGCTCCATCTGCAAGGGCACCGGCTCAGCGCCGGGGCGCGTCGACTCGCCACCAATGTCGAGGATATCGGCCCCCTGCGCAATCAAGGCTCGGGCGTGGGCAATTGCTGCCACCGTGTTGTCGTGCCGGCCGCCGTCCGAGAACGAGTCAGGGGTGACGTTGACAATACCCATCACCAGCGGGCGCTCCAGCGACAGCCGGAAGCGTCCGCACGCCCAAGCCGCGGCCGAAGACAGAGCCACCGACAGGACGACCTTAGGCCGGCGACTCGCTGGGATTGCCGGCTGCCGCCGATCCACCACCCGTGGAACCCGATGCCGGCGGCTTATTGACCGCCATGCTCGGCTTGGGTGCGCGCGGGGGACGGCCCGCCATGATGTCGTTCACCTGATCGGCATCGATGGTTTCCCATTCGAGCAGCGCATTGGCCATGGTGTGCACCTTGTCACGGTTCTCGTCGAGCAGGCGACGCGCCAGCGCGTATTGCTCGTCGATGATGCGCCGGACTTCCGCGTCGACCTTTTGCTGCGTCGCTTCGGAAACGTTCTTGGTGCTGGTCACAGAACGACCGAGGAACACCTCTTGCTCGTTCTCGGCGTACACCATCGGGCCCAAGGCATCGCTCATGCCCCACTCGGTCACCATGCGGCGAGCCATGTCGGTGGCACGCTGGAAGTCGTTGCTGGCGCCGGTCGTCATCTGATCCATAAACAGCTCTTCGGCAATGCGACCACCGAACAGCACAGCGATGTTTTCGAGGATTTGAGCACGGTCCATGCTGTAACGATCTTCCTGCGGCAGCTGCATGGTCACACCCAGCGCGCGGCCGCGCGGGATGATGGTGACCTTGTGCACCGGATCGGTCTTGGGCAAGAGGCGCGCGACGATGGCGTGGCCCGATTCGTGATACGCGGTGTTTTTGCGTTCGTGCTCGGGCATGACCATCGACCGACGCTCAGCGCCCATCATGATCTTGTCTTTGGCGCGCTCGAAATCTTCCATATCGACCAAGCGTTTCTGGCCCCGAGCCGCGAACAGCGCGGCCTCGTTGACCAGATTGGCTAGGTCAGCGCCGGAGAAACCGGGTGTGCCACGAGCCAGGATGTCTGGCTGCACATCCGGCGAAATCGGCACCTTGCGCATGTGGACATTGAGGATCTGCTCACGACCGCGAATGTCCGGCAAGGGCACCACCACCTGACGGTCGAACCGGCCGGGACGCAACAAGGCGGGGTCAAGCACGTCGGGGCGGTTGGTCGCGGCGATGACGATAGTCCCCGAGTTGGGCTCGAAACCATCCATCTCGACCAGCAACTGGTTGAGCGTCTGTTCGCGCTCGTCGTTGCCGCCGCCGAGACCTGCCCCGCGCTGACGACCCACGGCGTCGATTTCATCGATGAAGACGATGCAGGGCGACTGCTTTTTGGCGGTCTCAAACATGTCGCGCACACGCGCCGCGCCAACACCGACGAACATCTCGACGAAATCCGAACCCGAGATGCTGAAGAACGGCACCTTCGCCTCACCAGCAATGGCTTTGGCGAGCAACGTCTTGCCGGTACCGGGGCTACCGACCATCAGCACGCCACGCGGGATGCGCCCGCCCAATTTCTGGAAGCGTGACGGATCGCGCAGAAAATCGACCAGTTCGGCGACTTCTTCTTTAGCCTCTTCGCAGCCGGCGACGTCGGCAAAGGTGATGGTGTTGGTCGACTCATCGAGCAGGCGGGCGCGACTCTTGCCGAAGCTGAAAGCGCCGCCGCGTCCACCGCCCTGCATCTGGCGCATGAAGAACACCCAAACGCCGATCAACAGCAGCATCGGGAACCACGACACAAACAGGCTCATCAAGAACGACGGTTCTTCTTCCGGCTTGGCTTCGACCTTGACACCCGACTTCAAGAGATCGGAAACCATCCACGGGTCGGTGGGTGCGTAGGTGGTGAAGGTGGTCTGGTCGCTGCGCTGACCTTTGATGACATGGCCCTCGATAATCACCTTCGACACTCGGCCGCCTTTGACGTCATCGATGAACTGGGAGTACTCGATGTGCGACTGCGCGGCGCGACGATCGCCGAACTGATTAAAGACGGCCATCATCACCAGAGCGATGACGAGCCAAATGGCGATGTTCTTGGCAACGTTGTTCAAGAGTCGGGACCTTTTGCAATCAAGCGTTTCGAGGATTCTAAGTCGATTCTGCCGAAGCCGTGCAGCTCGTTTTGTCAGACGGGTGACGCCGCCCCTGCCCTAGCAGGAATACTTCGGCGCTGCGCCCACGCGACGCTTCTGGTTTTCGGACGAGCACCCGGCTGAAAAGTTCGGACATCCGGCCACGAAGCTCGTCCACCCACTCGCTCTGAAACACCTTGAGCAAAACATGCCCGCCGGGCTTGAGCGCGTCAGCTGCGAATTCCACCGCGAGCTCGGCCAGTTCGAAGCTCAGGCGCTGATCGCGGTCGGCGATACCACTGATATTGGGGGCCATGTCGGACAAAACAAGGTCTGCACCCTGCGGCGCCAGGTTGAGTAGGGTCTGCCGCATCTCCGCTTCGGTGAAGTCCCCGCGAAACATTTGTACGCCGTGCACGGGCTGGACCGCGAGCAGGTCGACGGCGAACACGCGGCCGTTCGCACCGACCGCTTTGGCTACGACTTGAGACCAGCCACCCGGTGCGGCACCGAGATCGAAGACGATCGAGCCAGGGGCGAGCAGCCGGTCCTTTTGCGCGATCTCGAGCAGCTTGTAGGCAGCGCGCGAGCGATAGCCGTCCTTTTGCGCCTGTTTGACGAAATGGTCGGTGACGTGCTCTTGCATCCACCGTTTGCTGCTGGCTTTTTTGATCATTGGGCCATTATCGCCGGCCGACACGTATCATTCGCGAATGAATGCACCCATCGAACTGACGTCGGCCCAGCGCCGCGCACTCAAAGCCGAAGCTCACCCCCTCAAACCCGTGGTCATCATCGGCCAGCATGGGCTGTCCGAGACGGTGATCGCCGAAACTGACCGCGCACTGGCTGCGCATGGTTTGATCAAGGTCCGCATCCTCGACGAGGTGCGCGACGATCGCAACGCGATGCTGGACGCACTCTGCTCGGCAACCGCTTCGGCCGCGGTGCAACACATCGGCAAGACCCTGGTGCTGTGGCGCCCCAAACCCGAAGCACCGACTCCGGAGGCGCCGCGCCGGCGCCCGACGCTGGCTAAAGTGCCGGGCTCGCGGCGCTCGGCAGCCGACACGCCCAAGCGCCGCGGGGGCTCGCTGGATACCCGTTCGCGCAATCGCCAGACCGCCGACCGTCGCCGCAAAACACCGCGCGGCGGCAGCTCGCAAGGGCGTTAGAGGCCCAGACTCAGCCCTACCACCCGCTCAAGGGTGACGAAGGCATAGCTGAGATCGCCGGACCGCGCCGGCTCCCGCCGGACTTCGCGCCACTGGCTCAGGTCGAGCTGGGGAAAGCGGGTATCGCCCTCAATGTCGATATCGACCTCAGTCAACTCGATGTGGGTAGCCAAATGCAGGGTGGCCTCGTACAGCTCGCCCCCGCCCACCACATAGGGTCGCTCAGAGCCCGCGCAACGGACCAGCGCGTCGCCAATGCTGTGCGCCACCTCGGCGCCTTCAGCGCGCCATCCCGTGTCTCGAGTGACCACGATCGATCGGCGTCCCGGTAGCGGCCGGCCAATCGAATCCCAAGTGCGGCGCCCCATGATGATGGGATGCCCCATGGTCAATGCACGAAACCGCTTTAAGTCCTCGGGCAGGTGCCAGGGCAAGCGGTTGTCGACACCGATCACGCCGTTGCGACTTCGGGCCACCAGCAGGGTGAGGGTCTTGGGCGTGAGCATCGGTTCAGACGGCGATCGGCGCGGCGATGTGCGGGTGGCTATCGTAACCCTCGATGCGGACGTCGTCGAACGTGAACGCGAAAATGTCGCGCACCGCAGGGTTGAGCCAGAGCTTCGGCAAAGGCAGCGGACTGCGGGTCAGCTGAAGGCGCGCCTGATCGAGATGATTGGCGTACAGATGCGCGTCGCCGAGGGTGTGTACGAACTCGCCCGGCGTGAGCTCACACACCTGCGCCACCATGTGGGTCAGCAAGGCGTAGCTGGCGATATTGAAAGGCACGCCCAGAAACACGTCGGCACTGCGTTGATAGAGCTGACAGGACAAGCGTCCACCCGCCACATAGAACTGGAACAGGGCATGACAGGGTGGCAGAGCCATGCGGTCGACGTCGGCCGGATTCCAAGCAGACACGATGTGACGCCGAGAATCCGGGTTGCGACGGATAGCGTCGACGAGCTGGCGGATCTGATCGATCTCGCCACCATCGCGAGCTGGCCAGTGGCGCCACTGGTGGCCGTAGACCGGGCCGAGCTCGCCACGCTCATCTGCCCACTCGTCCCATATGGTGACGCCCGCCTCTTGCAAGCTGCGGACGTTGGTCTCACCGCGCAAGAACCACAGCAGCTCATGAACGATGCTGCGCGTGTGCAGCTTCTTGGTGGTCAGCAGCGGGAAGCCTTCGGACAGGTCGAAACGCATCTGGTAGCCAAACACAGAGCGCGTGCCGGTACCCGTGCGATCGGTCTTGTCACAACCGTGATCGAGGATGTGCTGCAGAAGGTCGAGGTAAGTGCGCATAGGACAATTGGCCGCTGAGCCAAGAATGCCGAGGTTCTGAGACAGCTATAATCGCTGTTTTTCGGTGTCATCGAACGGCAATGAGCGAACTCCTCTCCGAAATCAACAGTGCTGCCTTTTGGCTCGGCCTGATCCAGATCATTGGCATCAATATCGTACTGTCTGGAGACAATGCCGTTGTGATCGCGCTGGCGGCGCGGCGACTGCCTGAAGCGCAACGCAACCGGGCGATCTTGGTCGGCTCGGCGGGCGCGATTGTCTTGCGCGTGGTGTTAACGCTGTTTGCGGCCGTGCTACTGGATTTGCCCTTTGTCAAAACCGTTGGCGGTTTATTGCTGCTGTGGATTGCGGTCAAGCTGCTGGTTCCCGAAGATGAGGGCGACGGTGACGGTGACGAAGGCGCATCGGACTTTTGGCAAGCGGTCCGAATCGTTCTGATCGCCGACTTTGTCATGAGCCTAGACAACGTCATCGGGGTTGCGGCAGCGGCCGGCGGCAGCATCCTGCTGCTGGTGTTAGGCCTCGCCATCAGTATCCCGCTGATCATTTTCTCATCGACCTTGATCATGAAATGGATGGAGCGATTGCCGATCATCATCACCGCTGGCGGCGCCCTGCTGGGATGGGTGGCTGGCGGCACGATCATCACTGATCCGCTGTATGCCGATGTGCTAACAGCGATGCCGTGGCTCAAGATCGCCTTCGGCATCGCCGGCGTTGCGCTGGTGCTGGGGCTCGGTCGCTGGCTGGCGGCGCGGGCCCAAAGCAACGTCCTCGAGGAAATCCACCCGGAGCACACGCGATGACCGCGAACATCTGGACCAACCCGCAAGGGCAGACCCGCCTGCTTCTGCCGGTCGACGGCTCCGAACCTTCGCTGCGGGCGGTGGATCATGCGATCGGCCTGGCGCAAACGCTGTCAGCCCCGGCAAGCATCGTGCTGCTGAATGTGCAGAGCCGCTTTTCCGGTGATGTCCAGCTATTCATCGGTGGTGACGAATTGCATCGCTATCACGAAGACGAGGGGCGCAAGCAGCTCGCCGCCGCCGAGGCGCGCGTCGCTGCGGCGGGTCTGGCGAGCGAGTCGCACATCGTCATTGGCGCGGTGGTGGAATCGATCGACCTCGCATCCGAGCAGTACGATTGCCAGGCCATCGTCATCGGTGGTCGTGGTTTGGGTGGCATCGCCGGCGTGCTGCTAGGGTCGGTCGCCAATCAACTGCTGCAGGTGGCGCGTCGTCCGGTCATTCTGGTGCGTTAGGTCGCCACAACCGCCGACCTCAGTCGCGGTAGCGCGTTGGGTCGGGCTGACCGGCCTCAGCAAAGCCTTTTTTGCGCAGTCGGCAGGAATCGCAGCGCCCACACGCACGCCCATCGGCATCCGCTTGGTAGCACGATACGGTTGTGGCCAGATCGAGCCCCAACTCGAGGCCAGTGCTCACGATCTGCGCTTTGCTGAGATTTATCAGCGGCGCTCGAATGCTGACACGAGCGCCCTCCACCGCGGCCTTGGTGGCCAAATTGGCCATCGCCTCGAAGGCGGCCAAATAATCCGGACGACAATCCGGATACCCTGAGTAATCAAGGGCATTCGCGCCGATGAAGATGTCGCTGGCGCCCAGCGTCTCGGCCCAAGCCAGCGCCAGCGCCAAAAACACGGTGTTGCGCGCCGGAACATAGGTGGGTGGGATGCCAGCCAGCTCGGTTTCTGGCACCGCGATGCCAGTGTCGGTCAGTGCCGATCCGGCGAACGCCGACACGTCGAGACACACCGTGCGGTGCTGACTGGCACCCAGGGTGGCCGCCACGATCGCAGCGGCATCCAGTTCGGCGCGATGCCGCTGCCCGTAATCAAAGGACAGGGCGTAACAACGCCAGCCAGCCCTTATGGCCAGCGCCAGCGTGGTCGTCGAATCCAGACCGCCGGAGAGCAGAACCACCGCTGGGCGCCCCGCCCCCGCGTCCAGATGCGCGAGTCCGGCAATCATCGACCGCGAGCGTCCTGCCAGAGGACCTTGTGCAGCTGCACCTGCAGGCGCACCGGCAACCCGTCCGCCAACAGCCAATCGGCCAGTTGGCCGGGCTCAAGCTCGCCCCACACCGGCGAGGCCAACACGCCGCAGCGCTCCGGCAAGCGTTCGCGGAGCACCACTTCGCGCATCCACTCGTAATCGGCGCGATCGGCCAGCACGAACTTGACTTCATCGTGGGCGCGCAGGTTGCGGAGATTGTCCCAGTGATTGCGTTCCAGCTCGTCGGAGCCGGGACACTTGAGGTCCATCACCACCCTCACCCGCGGGTCAACAGCGGCGGTGTCGAGCGCGCCACTGGTTTCGAGGGACACGCGATAGCCGGCGTCGAGCAGACGCGTCATGAGCTGATGCACAGCGGGTTGAGCCAGCGGCTCGCCGCCGGTGACGCACACCTCACGGGTGGGATGCTGCCCGATCTCCGCGAAAACATCGTCGAGGCTGCGCGATGCGCCCTCGTGGAACGCGTACTCGGTGTCGCACCAGCGGCAGCGCAAGGGGCATCCGGTGAGGCGCACGAACACGGTCGGCAAGCCCACTCGGCTTGATTCGCCTTGCAGCGAAAAGAACACCTCGTTGATGCGGAGCGTCGCCGCAACCGGACCTGACACGCGGTGGTTCATCAGCGTCGGGCAGTGAGTCGCTTGCGCGCCTTCTCGGCGGCCTCACTGGCCGGAAAGCGCGCCACCAGCTGCTCCAGCAATTTGCGCTCGCTGGCGGCCTCGCCGGACTCGCGTAGGCAGCTGGCCATGTTCAGCATCGAGTCGGGAATCTTTGCGCTGTTCGGGTAGGTGTCTATCAGCGTGCGATGTGCAGTGATCGCCCCACGGTAGTCCTTGGCATTGAACAAGGAATCGCCAGTCCAATACTGAGCGGGCGGCGCCAACGCGCTGGCCGGATGAGCGGCCACGAACTGGGCGAACAGACGGGCGGCATCGGCAAATCGCCCCTCGCGCCGAACGGCATGGGCGGCCTCGTAATCAGCGGTCTCCGAAGCCAGTTCGCCGGACGCTCCGGGCCGCATCGGAGTCAGGGTGGCGGCAACAGCCGACTTCGGTGAGCCCGTCGGACTGGGTGCGGTGGCCGGCGTCGGCATCGCGCCAGTAGCGGCGGCCGGCATGGGGGCCGTCTCGGCGGGTAGGGATGGTGGCGCGACAGCAGCATCCGGCGCCGCACCAGGGGCTGAAGCCGGTGCGTTCGCCGCCGGCGTCTCCAGGGCACGCATGCGACCGTCGAGGTCGAGGTACAAGTCGCGCACGCGCTTGTCCCCGATCTCGAGACGGTTGTTGGCGGTCTCTAGCTCACCACGCAGTCGGGCGATCTCGGCGTTGAGCGCTTCGATCTGATTCAGCAAATTCAGCAGCGTGCCACTGTTGACCGTGCCCTCCAGTCCACCGACACGGCCATCGATCGCCTTGATTTGCTCGGCGAGCCCCTGCACCGCCTTGACTTGCTCATCGATGCGCTTGTGCGCCTCGGAGTCGCCGAACAGGGCGGCTTGGGTGGGCAGCGCCGCACACGCGAGCGCGACCGCCAAGAGCAAGCGATGCCGCATCAACGCGCTTGGTAAACGATGTCAGCGCGGCGATTCTTCGACCAGCACGATTCGTTGGCGCATTCGGCCATCGGCTTCTCTTCGCCAAAGCTCACGGCCTCGACGCGATCGTCAGCAACGCCCAACACGCCCAGAGCCTTGCGCACGGCCTCTGCACGCTTTTGACCCAGAGAGAGGTTGTACTCACGGCTGCCTCGGTCGTCGGTATTGCCCTGAACGATGAGCTTGACCTTGGGGCGGCTCTTGAGGAAATCGGCGGTGGCTTGCACTACCGGCTGGTATGCGGCCTTGATGGTGTACTGGTCCAGATCAAAAAAGATCTGACGCGCCGCCGGCGCCCCAGCCACGTCGCCAGAGCCGTCGTCGTCCATGGTGCGGGCGACTACGTCGTCCTTGCCAGCCTTGCCCGCATCCGATTGGGACGACGCTGCGGCGGCGTTGCGGTCTTCGATGCTAGCGGTGGCTTGCGATGCCGGCTTTTTGCTGGCGCAGGCGCCCAAAGCGACGGCAACCGCGCTCAACAGCAGGATATTGGTGATGGTGTGCTTCATAGGAACCTCCACAAATTAGGTGATTGGTAACAACAACAGCACTCAACTGCGACTCTTCAAAACTCATTGACCCAAGGGACCCCACGCCGGTTCACGGGCGTCGCCAGCGGACAGACTCAGCCGCTGGCGAGTACGTCCGTCGATGGACACAGCTGACAGCTCTCCACGGCCACCGAGCAGCCGCCCGAACAAAACCAGCTGACCGTTGGGCGCGAGGCTGGGCGACTCATCGGCTGGCCCTTCGGTAAGCGGCAAAACCTGACGGTTGACCAGATCCTGAACCATAACCCTGAATTTTCCAGCATAACGCTGGATAAAGACAAAGCCACGACCATCGGGCGTCGGCCTCGGCGAGACGTTGTAATCGCCCTCGAAAGTCAGCCGCTCGGCAGTGCCGCCGTTGGTCGCGATGCGGTAGACCTGCGGGCCACCACCGCGGTCTGAGGTGAAGAAGATGAACTTGCCGTCTGCGCTGAACATGGCCTCGGTATCGTTGGCCGGGCTCGTTTTCATCAGGCGCTCCGGCACGCCACCCGTCGCCGGCATCAAGTAGATCTGGGAAGAGCCATCACGGGTCAGCGTGACCGCGAGCCGGCTGCCATCCGGCGACCATGCCGGCGCCGAGTTCGATCCGCGGAAATCAGCGACCACCTGACGCTGCCCATTGTTGAGCGTCTGCACCACCACCACCGGCTTTTTGCGTTCGAACGACACGTACGCCAGACGACCGCCGTCGGGCGACCAGCGCGGCGAGATGATCGGCTCGGCGGAGGTAAACACCGGTTTCGGGTTGAAGCCGTCTGCATCGGCGACCAGCAACTCGAAGCGCTTGGCTTGCCGCGTCACGTAGGCGATGCGAGTACTGAACACGCCAGGCACCCCAGTCAGCTTTTCGAAAACGGCGTCAGCGATCTTGTGCGCCGTGGTGCGCACCTGTCGCCCCTCGATCGAGTAACTCAGACCCAGCAACTGGCTGCCTTTGGCGAGATCGACCAAACGCACTTGGATCTCCCACTTGCCACCCGGCAGCGGATTGACGCGGCCGATGAGCATGGCGTCGGTGCCGCGATTCCGCCATTCGGCAACGTTGAGTTGAGCGATGTCGGCCGGGCGCGGCGAGATGGCGCTGGCGTCGATCAGCCGAAACAGCCCGCTGCGGTTGAGGTCGGCGGCGACCACATCAGAGAGCCCCTCCGGCAGCAGCGGCTCGGACGATAGTGGCGCGATGGCGATGGGGATCTGGCTGGCACCGGCGCCGACGATTTCAACGCTCAACGGTTCGGCCGCTTGCGCCACAGCGCCAAAGAACGCAGGGCACAGCAGTGTCAGGAGCAGTGATCGCAATAGGCGGGTCATGGCCGCGAGAATAACGGAATTCACTGGCCTTATTCGTTGAGCCGAAACTGCAACAGCAACTCCCGGCTGAACAGGCTGCGATCGGCTGGCAAAGGCAGGGGACTGGCCGCCAGCACTGCTCGCTCGACCGCCGCGTCGTAGGCAGTGTCGCCACTCGAGCGGGTCAGTTTGGCCGAGAGAACTTCGCCCGTCGGTAACTGCAGCACGCGAAGCTCAGCCTGGGGGTTGCCCTGAACACCCGGCGGCGTCACCAAACGGGCGCGCACCGCCCGCATGATCTGCGCACGGTAGATGTCGACGGCCCGCGCACGAGCCTGTTGTGCCGCCGCCTGAGCCGCCTGAGTCTCGCGCTGCCGGGCCTGTTCGGCGGCTTGAGCGGCCTGTTGAGCGACGCGGTCAGCGGCCTCGCGTTCGGCTCGCAACTCGTCGTCGCGCCGCTGCGCCTCCTGCAACTCGCGACGATGTCGTGCCTCAACGTCAGCCAGTTTGCGGGTTTCAAGCTGCTTTGCCGCCTCCCGAAGCGCCTGCTCACGCGTTTCCTGTTCTTTGCGCTGCTTGGCCTTTTTCTGCTGCTCCAGCGCGATGTCAGGCTTGGCCTCGACCTTGGGAGCCGATTTGGGTTCGACGACCGGAGCCGGGCGGGGTGGCGCCTTGACCGGCTCAGGCGGAGGTTCAGCCGCTGGCGGCGGCGGTGGCGCCTCGACGGGGGTAGGTGGTGGCGCAGGCTCGGCCGATGGCAGCGCGTCCCAGACCTCGGCGACCACCGGGGCCGGCCGGGTCTGCCAGCTCACCGCGAACACCAACAAGGCGACGAACACCGCGTGCACCGCAAGCGCGAGCAA
>Ga0214921_10002106_pt1 | contig 32852 bp, 21 predicted proteins | sample LL1505_MetaG_FD_177992 | JGI IMG/M metagenome (GOLD analysis project Ga0214921, IMG submission 177992) | Freshwater microbial communities from Lake Lanier, Atlanta, Georgia, United States - LL-1505 | ecosystem: Environmental > Aquatic > Freshwater > Lake | place: USA: Georgia | collected... | reverse complement strand
AAGGCTTTACTGGTACTCCTGGTCCTCAAGGCTTTACTGGTACTCCTGGCGCTCAAGGTCTAATAGGTCCTCAAGGCTTTACTGGTACTCCTGGCGCTCAAGGTCTAATAGGTCCTCAAGGCTTTAGTGGCACTCAAGGTCTAATAGGTCCTCAAGGCTTTACTGGCACTCCTGGCCCCCAAGGCTTTACTGGTACTCCTGGTACTCAAGGTCTAATAGGTCCTCAAGGCACTCCTGGTCTAACAGGTACCCAAGGCTTAACTGGCGCTAAGGGTGATACAGGCCCCCTAGGACCTTCCTTACACCTACAGACATTCAATGTTCCAGCACAAAGCGGAGTAAATACTACTGCACAAACAGCAACAGATCTAACTTTAGCGAGCAATGCTAACCTCTTTGCCAATTTTACAAAGGATGCCGCAAAGTCTTCCACAACTGCTCCAGAACTCATTTACAGCGGAACACCAGTCCCCTCATTCACATACATGGCAGCTGACGGCGCAAGTAAAGCCCGTATAAATCTAACTACGTCTATTACGAATAGTGTAGGCGCATTTAGTTTGCGGTATGTTGTGTCTACAATGCTGACGGCAGCGCAACAGGCGGCGGCTATGCCTAATATCATCACGCCTGCGGGGGGCGGTTGGGGCATTGCCACCAACGGCACAGGTGAAACCGCTTCGTTCGGTGAGGTGTCGGACGTGGCTGTCGCTTCAAACGGGGATGTATTCGTTGCGGATACGACAAACCACTGCATCAGGAAAATAACATTTCCAAATGGATTATTTCTAAATGGGGGTGTGGTGAGTACGATTGCGGGAAGCGGGGAGGCCGGATTTGCAGACGGCACCGGCGCGGCCGCTTCTTTCAATAGACCTACCGGCGTTGCAGTCGACACAAATGGAAATCTATTTGTTGCGGACCAGTCCAATAACCGCATCAGAAGAATAGTAATATCTACTGGAGCAGTGAGCACGATTGCGGGGAGCGGGTCGGCGCTGTTTGCAGACGGCACTGGCATGACCGCTCATTTCAGGAGCCCTTCCGGTGTAGCCGTCGATGCAAGTGGCAATATGTTCGTGGCTGACACGGAGAACCATCGCATCCGCAAAATAAGTTTACCTGCAGGAACCACATCTTGGAGTACCGCAGCAAATAATGCGGGGGTGGTGAGCACGATTGCAGGGAGTGGGGCAGCAGCGTTTGCTGACGGCACCGGCACAGCCGCTACGTTTAACAGGCCTAGCGACGTGGCTGTTGATTCGACAGGCAATATTTTCGTGGCGGACTCGTTCAACCACCGCATCCGCAGAATAAGTTTACCTGTAGGAACCACATCTTGGGGCACTGCAGCAAATAATGCAGGGGTGGTGAGCACGCTTGCAGGTAGCGGGTCAGTGGGTCGTGCTGACGGCACCGGCGCAGCAGCTTCCTTCAACTATCCTATGGGGGTTGCTGTTGACATAAACGGCAATGTATTTGTGGGGGATCGAAGCAACAACCTCATACGAAGAGTGACGACGGGGGGTGCGGTGAGCACCATTGCGGGGGCTGCGGGGAACAATAACTGGGGGTTATTAGACGGAAGCATTGACACGGCCAGGTTCAACGGCCCCCAGGGCGTGGCTGTCGACCCCGCTGGAAATATTTACATAGCGGACAATGGCAACCGCCGCATTAGATGTTTGATTACTCCGTCTTCATCTCTAATTACTACTAGCCCCTGGTATCCATCGTCTGCTCTATCAACTAAGATATCATTCGTCGTGAACCACACTGATAAATTTGCAATACAGATGTGGGGAACTAACACAACAGCTACATCATGGGGAGGAAGTATGCTCTTAGAAAATGCTCCTGAAGGTATGTATGGATTAACTGGTGACAGAGGTTTAACTGGCCCTCAAGGCACTCCAGGCTCGGCGGGTCCTCAAGGCACTCCAGGCTCGGCGGGTCCTCAAGGCACTGCTGGCTCGGCGGGTCCTCAAGGCACTGCTGGAACTCCAGGCTCAGTTGGCCCTCAAGGCAATCCAGGCTCAGTTGGCCCTCAAGGCAATCCAGGTCTAACAGGCACTCGAGGCTTAACTGGCGATAGAGGCTTAACTGGCGATAGAGGCTTAACTGGCGATAGAGGCTTAACTGGTGATAGAGGCTTAACTGGTGATAGAGGCTTAACTGGTGATAGAGGCTTAACTGGTGATAGAGGCTTAACTGGCGATAGAGGCTTAACAGGCCCTCAAGGCAGTCTAGGTCTAACAGGCCCTCAAGGCAGTCTAGGTCTAACAGGCCCTCAAGGCAATCCAGGTCTAACAGGCACTCCTGGTATAACAGGTACAAGAGGCTTAACTGGTGATAGAGGCTTAACTGGCCCCCAAGGTTTTACTGGACCAACGGACTACAATACTACTGCTGCACAATTTTCACTTTCTGGTGGTGGAATAGTAACTTGGGATGGAAGTAGTTTAAAATGGTCATATAGAGTTATTGCAATTCCGGTAAAAATGCCAGAATTTAGTAGTATTGGTTTTATCGAGATATTATGCCCAACATCAGGAAATGTAACCTATTATACTTGGGCGAACACCATTTCAACAAAAACATGTACTAATTCTGGAATACCTTTGGAGGAATGGGAGGCACTTTGGTATGAAGTTACCCTAGGACAAGGAAATGCGTCCGATCCAACTAAATTTAGAGTTGTTCACTATAATAATACTGCTTGGCGTCTAGGAGCAGGTTGGATACTGATTGCAGCAAGATATGGCGACCCTCCAAATCATCATCTTAAGTGGTTACCTGGACAAATTAACTTTCCAGGAACTGGTGGAATTTATAATTCTGGTACTGGATTAACCTCATGGGCACAAGGTCCTCAAGGTCCCCAAGGTAATCAAGGCAATCCAGGCATTGGCCTTCAAGGCCCTCAAGGCAATCAAGGATCGATAGGTCCCCAAGGTAATCAAGGCTCTCAAGGCTCAGTTGGCCCTCAAGGCAATCAAGGCTCGATAGGTCCTCAAGGCAATCAAGGCTCAGTTGGCCCTCAAGGCAATCCAGGCTCGGTTGGCCCTCAAGGCAATCCAGGCTCTCAAGGCCCCCAAGGCAATCAAGGCTCTCAAGGCCCCCAAGGCAATCAAGGCAATCAAGGCCCTCAAGGCAATCCAGGCGCCAAGGGCGATACAGGAGCTCCAGCCCCGACATTTGGCATACCGCAAACATTTAAATCACTTGGTTCCGTATCCATAGTATCATCTTCACCCACATCAAATGTATATGCAATAAAGAAAACAACGAATGATGCAACAATAGTTGGTGCAGTAGGTCTAAGTCTTGTACAAGCGACAACGAATCAAGGTGCATTTATAGAAGCGAAACCGATCGCAAATGGTCCTCAGACGCGCATTTCATTTGGCTTTACAGATTCGACAAGTGCAAATACGTTCTTGGCTGCAACGCCTGCAACACTCAATTTATCATTTATGGCATCATCTGTCATGTATGGGTTTGATATTGAATCATTGTTGCCTTCCGGGCAGATATTTACCATTGCAGGGAGCGGGGCAGTTGGGTCCGTCGACGGGGTTGGCACGGCAGTCACCTTTAATGCTCCTGGAACTCTATGTATTGATTCCGTTGGTAATATCTATGTGGCAGATCAGGTGAGTAATGCAATCAGAAAAATAACACCTCAGGGCGTTGTATCAACATTTATAAGTGGTCAATCCAATGTAGTAGGTCTTGCTATAAGCCCAGATGGAACGACTCTATATTGGTCGAATTGGTCAGGTCAATCTGTTCACAAATGCAACATATTAACACCTGGAACAATCACTACATTGGCTACATTGCGCACGCCCAACGGCGTCACGGGCGTCGGCTTCAATCCAGTTAATAGTATTGCTGTTACCGCTGATAATACTATGCTATATCTCACAGAGCCTAATTCTGCTCGTATTCTCGCTTTGTCGACAACTGCAAATAATATAACAGATTATACAGCAACTGCTCAGCTTTGGTGGTGTGCAGGAGGGAGGCAAAGCCTAACAGGCACCGACGGCCCCGGCCTCTCCGTCGCCAACCAAATAGATGCAACCCCCGCCGCATCCGCCGGCGCGCCGGCGCGCGCAACATTTAAGCGCCCTGTGAGTATTGCCTTAGGTCCAAATGGTAATTTATATATAGCTGATGTGGACACCCACACGATTAGAATGATGACACCCTTAGGTACTGCACCAGTGACAACGCCGACTATTACTACTTTTGCAGGTACTCCTGGGACTGCAGGGCTCGTAGATGGCGTGGGCACTAATGCTCGATTTAATGCACCTACTGCCCTAGCATTTGATAAGAATGGAAATCTATACGTTACAGATTCAGGAAATAATAGGATACGAATGATAACACCTTCAGGCCTCGTATCAACCATTGCAGGGATTGCACAACCCACATTAACAAATCAAATGATATCGCGCGATGGACCTCTTACATCTGCTTTGATATTTAACCCTACAGCCCTTGTAATAGATTCACTTGGTAATATTATTTTTTCCGAAAGAACGAATACTGCTGTGAGCAGCACTCATACTACAAATCGTATCCGCAAAATTATATTAGCATCTGCTCCATCTCCATCTGGCACAGATATGTCCGAATTAAAGCTTATTAAAAACGGCGTGATAGGCTCAGTAGATGAAGCATATGGAACAGGGGGCGTTGTATATGTATCAGCAAACGATAAGTTATTAATGACATATGATTCTTCTATGTATAAATATTACGTAAATGGCATTATGGTTGGTAAAGCAGTACCTTATCCCCCTCCCAACCCTGCCTCATTCTATCCCATCGTAGCAATGCAAAATCAATCAGGAGTCTCAAGTCTTACGAGTGGACTCCGTGAAATAGGGTTTACAAATCTCATCACCGGCCAATATAATGCATCCGCCGGCTTTGAAGCTCTACCTCTGTTATTAGGTGGCAAGCAGAACATACAGCTAAAATCAATGAAAATAAAACCGGCCAGTTTCAAAATCGCCAAATCCACAAACCCCACGAATATATCCTTGAAACATATTCCCGGAAAAAAAATGAGTTTCCGTGTTAAAAAGCAGCAACGCAAATCGACCACGAAGCGCAGATAAATAATTTCAGATTTCTGCTTAACACCTTATAGTATGAGCTATCCGTTTATGGAGAATATAGTAGACCAACCTATATTGTCCAGATCCGGCTATAAACCCAATGAAGTCGTGAATTCTCTTCAAAAATCTCTCCAAGATGCAAGTGTCCATTCTACAGGAAAATGTCTTCATCTCACCGCCGATCTTGTTTGCAGTGGCGGAATCGATATGCTATACAAAATCCTATGGGAATACGCCATACTACATATCGGCATAGGCTCTCCTCGTATATTCCTATATCTCCAACAGCGCATCCAAGAAGTGGAAAATATCTTGAAATCACTCCCCGATGATGTTGCATATTCCAATGAAACCTTTCAAATACGACTCGGCGAAATCATCCTTGTAATTCGAAGTGCCCCGACACACTCCATTATTCCATGGCCGAAAGTCAGCACGGAAACCCACGATGAAGGATGGATACGAGGAGCAAATATTGACCCTCTCACGGAATCTGCAGCCCTTCGCAAAACATGGAAGCCCGAAGGTGATTTCAGCATCTTACGGACGGCAGGAGCACAAATCAGTAAAGCCATCAATGATGGCTCGACAGAGCGTGCACTTTTCTGGGTCAAATGGCTCTTAGAAGAGGACGTAATACTTCGAAAAAACAATAGAGGTCCTCTCACTACGATAGAGCGCGGTCCGGCAACGGCTTCATCGAAACAGCGCACAGAAGTATCCTATTTCATCATTCATCTTTATAGTGAAATTTACAAAGAACTTGTTCAAAAACAGCTCATTCGTATGAATGAAGAGTTCAAGTCTCTTATAATGCTATGGAATAATCCACCCAAGGGCCTCTCTGCAACATCCAAGCGACAGATTCTGGCGATTCTGACACAAATCTTGACGGAAGTTCCTCGTTGGAAAGTGCCCGCCGCCCCAGGCCTAATCAAAGACCCCATACAACTTTCCAATGCCGTGAAACAGGTCCCCATGTTTTTCAAAGAGGTTCTTTCGTATCAAATGCCCAAGGATTCGCATAAACTCGAAAAGGCCTTCAAACATCGTGGGGCCTCTGAAAAGGTCGTGAAGAAACCCACGGCGGCCATGTCGCAAATGGAGGCCTTCGACAAAGCCTTTGAGCTGTATTTAAAATGAACGTGTTATTCTTTGTGGACGTTCACGCGCATTTTATAGGTGGTCGTGGCGGCGAGGGCCGTCTTCGAGTTATCCAAGATGACCGGATCATCTGGGATACTGGAGGATAAGAGAGAACCCATATTTCGAATCATGGGGAAAGAGGCTTCGCGGACTTCCATAATTTCACAAATATATTGGGCCGTAATTTGCGCCAACAAGTTCTGGGAAGTCATACACTGAACTATATGCGCCCCTCCTTCCAAGAGGGATTTCTCTCCATTTAATGACGGCTGTGAACGAGTCACCCAGAGGCGATGAACATATGTGCGACGCTCTTCCGGTATTCTTGATAGGATTCTCGAACAACAATCGAGGAATTGCGATACTTCGCGCTGATTCGTCAGAATCTTCCACTTTTCTTGTAATAAAAAGATACTGGTATTTCCGGACAAATCCTCTATTTCTACCATATGGTCGACGCCATTCAGGGATTGTTCACAGAAGGCGTCACGGATTTCTTGTTCCGTTCGAATACATGTTTTCCAGCCCAAGGTATTCATGAAAGTGAGTGTTTGTGCAATCGTATCTTTTACGAGGTCTTCGAATAGGAAGCCAATAGCACCTGCTGAGGCCATAACAGCTAGTACTTAAGATGAAATACTTCCGATGCTTAAGGCCACATGGTAACGTCTAGTACTTGGCCGTAGCCATTTTTAACGCATCTACACATAGAATGAACATCTTTACCTTTGGCTGGCAGAATATTCTTGCATGGACGGCCGCCTATTGTATTCTCGAACCAATCAGTTATTTCGTGATTCCAGCCTTTAGTCATAGTAAGTCCGTCGCCGAATATTATGATATGCGTCGTACACCAGTGGCGATGGTTGTATTCGGTGATTATATTTACAGCACCTTTTTATTTCTGGTAGCGCAAGCCGTGATCGCCCAAACGATTGGAACACCCGCCTCATTATCTATATCGGGTTGGCTTCGTTGCTTTGGAATTTTCACGGCAGTTCAGTGGTCTGGAGATTTGACCTTTTATTCTATAATATCACAGCTGCCTAAAACAAGTAAGTATATTGACTTTTTCCAGCGATATGGAAAGGAGGTGGATATATCGGCACCCATTGGTGATTCCATATATGGACTCTGCTGGTTCTTACTTATGCAGGGAGTAGCAATGTTTGCCCCATATTGGTCCCAAGTTACAGCAATCATATTATTCATGTTTGGTACATTGGTATTATCGTATTGATTATCTAAGTACTAGACGTTAGCGCCAAGTATTTTGCAATTTTTTCAGGAATTTACAAAATCCCTGAAAAAATTGCCTTCTCTGGGTATCGAACCCAGTACCTTCTCTTTACCGCCAAGTACTTAAATTAAGTACTTGGCTCTGATGGCTAAAACTTAAAGTCACTCCAATGGAGTACTTAACTTCAGTACTAAACGTTACAAGAGAGATGCTCTACCATTTGAGCTAAAAAGGCGGATCTACCGACTGCGGGGGTCGAACCCGCGACTACCAGCTTAAAAGGCTGGTGCTCTACCAACTGAGCTAAGCCGGTTTTGCCGACTTAGCAAGTAAACGAGCTAAGCCGGTCACAGCCGCCGCCGGCCAAATTGCTCCTGGCGGGGTTCGAACCCGCGACTTTGGCGTGCCATTAGCATAGAACTAAATCTATAAGCACCACGCTCTACCAACTGAGCTACAGGAGCACCATGGGTGTTTTAAAGGACCACCCAAACCTACGTGCGCTTGTCGGGAATCGAACCCGAGTTTCAACCTTGGAAGGGTCGTATTCTACCACTGAAATACAAGCGCTGATACCGATGCCGGGACTTGAACCCGGGTCTGAGGGGTGAAAACCCTCCATGCTAACCACTACAACACATCGGTGAATACCCCTCGCGGGAATCGAACCCGCGACCCCCGGATTAGAAGTCCGATGCGCTTATCCACTGCGCTAGAGAGGCATATGCCGGGCTCCCAACCCCTACCATATAGTAGCGGTCCCCCTTTAAACCAGCTACAGCCCTTTAAAAATTGAAATCAACTGCAATAGTCATGACCTCAGTCATGATATCTGCTATAGAACACTTAGTAAATCTCCTTAAAATCGCCTCCACTTACTATTATAACGGAGGAGAACTCCTCCTTGATAATACATCCTATAATGCCCTCCTAGAGGAAATACGAATTCTTGACCCAAACAACCCATTTCTCACCACTATCGGCTGTCCTCCACTCAAACCCCTCTGTTTTCTCCCTGCATACATGCCCCTTAAAAGAGTATCTGCATCCCCACCCCAGATTATCTATGAAAATCACGATGGTCTTACTGCCCTCTGGTGTCCAACTACCAAATCGCTCTATCTTCGCGCAAATGAACGCCAGGGGCAATCTATACGGGCCATAGTTCCTCATATACGAGGACTCATATACAACTCTACGGATAATTGGATGATTCGAGGAAATCTGGTCATTTCCAAAAAGGTAATCAAACGTCGCCATCTTGCAAGATCGGCGCTCAATACACTTCTCTACACGAGTGATGCCACCAAAATAGACCCAGATTTCCTATCGAATATATGCTTCATTCCCTATCAAGTGATTTCACCGAGCCAGCCAACGCCTCAAAAACAATTTGAATGGCTGGCAAAACAGGGATTTCAAGTTCCTTGGTGGATACCAAATGAAGAGTCCCCTTCCCTATATTATCTTAGACGTCGTATTCGTAGTGAATATCATATAAAGGGCATGACGATTATTTAACGTTCCAATCCCGGCATTTATATCTCGTATGATAGGAGAGATATGACTACAAGCGCCCAAGAGGAAATACAAATTTACGAAAACAATCTTTATTTACCTAATACAATTGCGCAAGACCTGTATAATTTTCGGTTAAGTCTTCGAATCATACCTGCTCCTCCCAAATCTGGAGCCCTTTTTTACCTATTTATATTTGGTGTACCTGTAATACTTGCAATAATTGTCGGATTTGTCCTTCGTATACTAATATATATACCTATCAGTGGATTTACCGGAAATTTACATAATAAGTGGAGTATAATACTATTTGCTCTAATTATCGGGTTTTATATATCATTAATCGTGTATTATTTATTTGTACAACCATACTTGGATAAGAATAATATTGTTATTGCAAAAGAGTTCGCTAAAGCAGTTGGTTCAAAAACAGAGGGGTTTCAGGGATATACCAAAATGGATGTTATGGGGTCCAAATTAATACTTGTAAACACACAACCCCTTTCTGTCAAACAAACCGCCTATATCGGTCCCCAAGTAAATGACGGCATGTTTGAACCTGAGATTGGCATTCTATCGGCCCTAAATGCCGGTGTAAGAATGTTCACCCTACAAATAGACTATTTGGATGTAAAAAAGGACGGGTTTGAGGGGCCTGGAGTATTCACTCTTGTATACAGAGATGATAGTGGTAAATTAATTGGAAAGAATGGGGCATCTATCCACGATACTGCCACCCATCTGGCAAAAGCATTTAGCTCAGATATGAAAAATTATGAGCAACCCTTAGTAGTATATCTACATTTCTTGAGAACTCCCTATAATCGATATGATTCCTCTATACTATACGTAGAGTCGCTGATTTCTGTTGCAAAATCGTTAGAACCGCTTACGACACATTCACTCAGCTTTGCCCCCGATAATTTTAGTCGCCAAAGTCGCGAAAAGATGATATTAACGACGCCGCTCAATCAATTAAATGGAAGAATGATACTTATGTCCAATATTGATACGTCCCTCTTTCGTAAAATGGAGTCTATTGGTATGTCACCCGTTGAGCAAAAATACGATCTCGATTATCTAACAAATATACGAGTATATAAAACGGAAAAAACCGACTCTCTCGGACAAACAGAGCTATATCCCTCTACAAAAATTCCCGCGGCAATTATTATACCCTTTGATCGTATTATTTCCATGACACCCAGTGAACGTGATGTATTTGCCAATGAAAACAAACAGCGGTTTGTCATTGCAATGCCCTCTCAGAAAGTCAGTAATCCGTCTATGGAAGATATAACAATCGGTCTAACAAAGGCGTGCGTAAATTCCATTCCACTCAATTTATTCGGTGAATCACTGGAATCCATACAAAGAAAAAGGGATATGTGGAAATCGTCTACGCTATTTTTAACAAAACCTGCACAATATATTGCAAATCCAAATGAGGCCCCCCATGTTCCCGATACTGCTCTAAAGACCTTGCTAGAAAATTCGGGTAAGGCCTAGTACTTGGCGGCAAATAATAATATCGGCCATTCTTAGAGATGGAGGAAGATATCAAAAAGGACGAATCCCAAAATTTATATAAGGTAACATCTCATGTGACAGAGCGGTTAAAGGCCGCCATCGATGTTGCCACGGAAAAACAGAAATATATTACCGCACATGATATCGAAATGAAACGGGCCCTCGAAGTCGTACAGGGCTTTATTAAGAAGAAAAAGCGGGTTTGTTATGGAGGAACGGCAATGAATATGATTCTTCCCGAAAAAAAACGCTTCTATAATTCCGAGTACGACCTCCCTGACTACGACTTTTTCACGCCCAGCATGGATAAAGATATCGAGCAACTCTTAGACGAACTCAAAGGTGCCGGATTTGAAGATGTGATTGACCGCGTTGGAATTCATGAAGGCACGAAAAAAATAATGGTGAATTACAATCCTATTGCCGATATTTCGGAAATTTCCGAAAACGTCTATAACATTTTCCATAAACGCGCCATCGTAAAAGATGGAATGTATTATACAGATCCCGATATTTTACGAATGATGATGTATTTAGAATTGAGCCGACCTCTCGGACAAATTGCCCGCTGGGAAAAAGTATACGAACGTCTTCAAATACTCAATGAGGTCTTTCATCCGAAACGGGAATTTATTCTGAAAAATCAGACACGTAAACACACTTCGAAGCAAAAGGAGGGCTCCATTCCGGATGAAGTTCGAGACTACATTTTATCCTTTTGTATTGAAAATCGGAAAATTCTCATCAGTGGAAATATGTCCGATTTCTATGGGTCAATCCTGCATAGTAAAAAGAAGCTCACATATAATACGAAAAAGCACACAGGCGTTGTATCGTTTTTTACATCCGACATAAAAGCCGATAGTAAACTTATACGGGAACATTTAGGGGGGCCCAAAGTCTGCTCCTATGTTATTCACGAAAAACGGGGAGATATTCTTCCCGAATATTCCGAAATCCTATACAATCATCAATGTGTGGCCATTCTGTTTAATGAACAGGCGTGCTATTCCTATTACAATTTCACAACATCCGATGGAAATATAATGATGATAGCATCTCTCGATACACTTATTACCATGTACTATTCCATCCACTTTTTCTCCAATAGGGCACGCTCTTTAATGAATGATATTGATATGCAGATACCTAGACTTATTGAATTGGTGGAGAAAAATCGGCGTATTGGAAAATCGCCAATACCGCCGTTTTCATTGATATGCAAGGGGCATCAAAAGGCGTTCTCATCTCTTCTGCGTGAAAAGGCAATGCGAATCCTTGTCGAAAAAAAGAAGAAAAGAAATGCCGAGAGGAAAAGAAAAACCGAGAAGAAGCATAGAGAATGAGTGAAGGAGCGAGAATATCACAGATGTTGTCTGGAATTAAGAATTGCGAAATTTCCAATTCCATCCAACGAGCACGAGCAATATATGGATCGGATCCATGCTGTAATCGACCTACCACCTCTATCGTGAAAACCCCCTTAGAAAGTGATCGGATCGCCAAGGAGGTAGCCTGCCTCACCTACGTGAATCCTGCAATACGATATGGAACGGAAACACAGCGAATATTATCGAGAAATGATCATTCTCTCGAATTATCGAGGCCGTATACTGGACCGAGAACTCTTCCGGTATGTCCCCCAACACCCACTATTATTATGAATGCCAATCTTCCAAAAGCAAGTACACGATGCCCTTTACCGAATAAACCGAGTTTGCCATTATTTCCTGTATAATAGGTAGAAGATGCCCACTACGAATCGTGATGCTTCGGAACTAACTCGTAAACGCCGTGCAATGGTGCTCTATGGATTCAAGCAGCAACTGGATGCGTCCAATTCCGTGCGTCCTGAACAGACGCAGTCGGTAACGCTCGACGTGGTTACTGCTCGTAAGCAGGGTGGGTGCTATTGTACCGCTCTACGGAATGAGGAATATGATAAGACCAGTTGCGGATGCGGTGGAACAAATCAGTAAAATAGCTGAAGAAATTTCTCTGTTCCCCAAAGGCGTTCAATGCGTTCCGGCTCCAAGACGTGATCCAGTAGGGGGAATTTCAATTGGGAATTTTTATAGTAGGCCCGAAGGCGTCTACGGAGACGCAGGCGTCTCCAATTTCTCGAGATTACATTGGCTGCCTTGGCATATTTCTCTTCGTCCCATTGTCCGAATGAGGCAATTATATTGTCTCCTATCGGAATATCGATTAAGTGATTAAAATGAAGAATGGATTTCAGGTGTCTCCTATGGAATAGCCAGGAGGGTACGACACGGAGGTGATTACTGGAAATATTGAAACATTCTACCGAATTCGGAATTGGTTTCGAAATTTCGGAAATGAAATTATTCGAAACGTTCAAATCCAAAAGTGTCTCCGGTAAATTGTGAGGAACACTTTTTAATCTGTTATAACGCAAATTCAATTGTTGTAATTTACTACCCCAAATTTTCGGAAGCCCGGAATTTTTCAATTTACATTCCGAAATATTTACATGGAGAATGTTCTCCGGCAGGCGATAAGGGAGAGCGACAAGTATTGTTCTGGATGCATCTAGCGTCTGGAGATTTGCAGGGAGATGTTGTATAGACGAAATATAGGTATTCGAAATATTCAGTACCTCTATTGTATCGGGCAAAATGGGAAGAGGGCCCTCTAACATGGTATGTGATATGGTCAGATGTTTCAAGTGTAGGGGCCAGTGGAGAATAGACGAAAAAGAGGTAAAAAGATTAAAGGACAAATTCAAGGTGTGTATGCTATCGGGCCATACAGAAAGTAATCCGTCATCTAGGAGGCGATTGGAATGGAGATCGAGCTCTTCTACATTGTCTGGAAAGTTGTCATTCCATAGCACACTAATCCGATTACTCGATAGATTTATCTTCTTATAGGTCGTATTCCGGAGTTCGGGGCATTCGTAAAAATAGGAATGGGAGATGTCGAGCTCCTTCAACATGAATATAGATATATCACCTTGCTTTACGCCTTCGCCTTCTTCGGAAGAGTGACCGGCTTCTTAATCGACATGGTGGTCTTCTTCGCGGGCACAGGAATCGGCTCCTCTACGGGTGCAGCAGGCTTCAGCGCCTCCTCATCGTCAACCTCGTCCTCCTCCTCATCATCGGCAAGAGCGGCGAACTGGTTCGTGGACACCGGGGCGGCGACGGGCTTGGCAGCGGGCTTAGTGGCAGGAGCGCTGTCGCCCTCCTCATCGACGAAGGCGAAGCCGCGAATACGCTGGGGCACGCTATCGGCGAGCACCTGGACGGCCTTCCAGCTCAGACCGAACTTGCCACCGGCAAACCACACGCCCGTGCACTGAATCAGCAGGGTCAGGCGGGCACCCTTCACAATGACGTCCTCCATGGGAACATCCTTTAGGAGTTGCTTATTCTCGTCATAAACCTCCGTCTCGAATACGTCGTTCCGCTTACGAAGCTGGACCTTCAACGTAGGGGGGTAGGGCTTCAGATTACCATCTGCATCACGAGAATAGCGAACAGATGGGCTATACATCATCTTGACCATGTCACGAGATGCATCAGCCTTGAACCATTGACGGCAGTTCTTCTGACCCTGGTCGATCATATACTCGTCCAGGGCATTCATTGCCTGATAGATTTGCGCCACCTTGGGAAAGTTGGCGGCGTCGTCATGACCACGCAGCTTCAACTCGACTGTATACTTCGGAGGGGCACCGGGCGCCTTGTCAAACACGGACAGGCCGAAGGGAGTCTCCAGAGAACCCACCTGCATGAGAAGAGGACGGCTATCGTAGTTGAGATAGGCCTGCTTCGCCCCGGAATCCATAACCTTCACAGCGGAAAGAGTAACATTCTTCGTGTTGAATGCAGAAGGAGTAACAACAGAGGACATTTTGGTGTATGATAAAAAGAGGGGAGACCTCCGACTCAATTTTTATTTTTCGCCACACATGGTCGATTGGGGAGCCTTCAATTTCTCGTCTACTAAATTAGAAATGGCAATGTCTCAGTCGGAACTCATTCGTAGAACACAGGAGGAGGCTACACGCTACATATCGCGGTCAAAGGTGCGCGATTCGAGTGAGTTGACAATGATGCGTCAAGCAATGGCATCGAAGACGCCGATTCCACAGACGATTTCAACATGCTGCGCGACGATTACGGGGAAGGGGTCACAGATGGAATACACGGCGATTTTACAGCAGGCACAGGGGTGTGCAATATGCGCCGACCCGCCTAGAGAAACGGGCGTTACGCTGCCCTGTATAAATTACAATAAATCCCTGCCCCCTTTTGCCCAACAGAATCCGGCGAATGCCTATATTCCTTCCTGTACGCCGGGCTTCAATACGTATTTTCCGCCGAAGCCGTCGACGTGCTGTAACTAATGTGCCGATTAGTAATCAAGTTAAGTACCGCTAAGTACTTAACTTCAGTGCTAGACGTTATACCAAGTACTTTAGCGATCCAAATTATTTAAGGAATTGCGCTACCGCGCAGAGTGGACACGGCGGCGGCGATGCGGTCTATGGCGGCTTTCAGAGTGACTGGCGCAGGCGATGCCCAGTTTCCAGATGTTGCAGGGATGTAAGAGATCGCTGTCGTATTAACAAATTGTGATTCTCCTGCATAAGGCAGTAGATTACGACTTTTAATAGAAATATTTTGATTCGAAGGCTGACCTGCTGGTAAAAAAGACCCTATATTAAGTAATGTGCCTGATGCCCAGTAATTTCCATCGGTAGATATGGTAGCAGTAAGGTTTTCGGATCCTCCTGCAATATATATAGATCCATTCCATGTGATAGTACAACCATTACCCAATTGTGAAGTTCCATTTGTAGATGCCGTCCATGAAATACCATCCGCTGAATAAATCAAAGAGTTTGTAGTTGTAGCAGTTGCCGCAACCCATCTTGAGCCATTCCATGTAATATCTTGCACTTGAGGAGGATACCCAAGCGCCCCTAATATATTAACAGCATTTGATGCAGACCAATTAAATCCATCAGTGGAATACGAAATTATATTGCTGTTTGAAGTATTTCCACTGCCGAATAGCCATAATCTGCCATTTGTAGCGATAGTATTAACCGCACCGCCTCCAGGAATTGTCGCTAAAGCTGTGCCCCATGTAATTCCATCTGCAGAATATATGAGTTTACTCAAGCCAGCAAGCCACATAGACCCATTCCACGCCACTGCATTTAGTCCCGTTTGTATTGCATATGCAGTTGAAGATGCCGTCCAATTTATTCCATCATAGGAATAAGCAAGGGAAGATGTATCAGGATTAGATATACCAACAGCGACCCATATATTTCCACCCCATGCAACAGAGCGTACACTATGAGTCAGAATTGCCGAAGCAGAAGAAGATGCAGTCCAATTAATTCCATCAAAACTATATGCTAATGTTGATCCAGACGTTGCATCGGTTCCTCCAGCAATCCACATCAGCCCATTCCAGGCAAAGCATCTAGTCCTGGCTGATGTAAATGGTGCGCTAGGCGATTTATACCATTGTATACTATCATAAGAATATAATAGCGCAGTTGTTGCAGTATACGACATTGCTCCCACACAGAATTTGGAGGTTACTTGGCGATTTATGTAGGTAAGCGGAAGAGGGAGACGACTACACACCCTATTACAGGTTGTTCCCAGAATAGTATTTCCAGATGTGGATGCCGTCCATGTATTTCCATCGGCGGATGTAATGATTCCATTTGTACCATCTCCTGTAGCAATAAATACGGAGCCGTTCCATGTTACGCCGTTACCGCTTGAAACAAGCCCACTTCCAGAAGTAGAGTTCGTCCAATTGATTCCATCTGTTGAATATATTATTTTATTTGCATCGCCACTATTTATAGCAATCACCCAGCGGAAACCATTCCACGCAATACCGCCGGGCGCCACTTGGTTTGGATAAGGAGAACCAACTCCTACCAAGTCTGTTCCAGAAGTAGACGCAGTCCAATTGAGTCCATCATAAGAATACATGACTTTAGAGCCAGATGTATTGCCTCCAGCTAACCACATGGACCCATTCCAAGCAATTACATTAAAGCGTGCATTTGGTGCTGCTGGGTTATTATACCATGTAATTCCGTCATAGGAATATAACATTAGTCCTCCGCTAACAAAAATAAGATGTATATACCCGTTACTTGCTATAGAATATCCACCTGTAGTGCCATTTGCAGAACGCGTCCAGTTGATTCCATCATAGGAAAAAATAATACCATTTGCGATACTAGTATGACCCCCAACAGCAACCCATATGTTTCCACACCATGCTACATCCTGCGCATTTTGGTTCAGCAATGATACTCCTGATGAGGATGTTGCCCAGTTGATTCCATCGTAGGAATAAGATACAGAGTTTGAACTAATATTATTTTTTACACCTACCCACATTCGTCCATTACAGGCTATTTTTAAAAAGCCGTATGTCTGAGATGGAGTGGATGAGGGAGCAGCGCGCCACGTAATCCCATCATAGGAATAGCCGATCAATGAGGAACTTACATTATTCGTTGCTACCACGAAGTTATCCGTCAGTAAGTTTGAACCTGGCCCTGTCGCTCCCGTATTTCCTGTAGGGCCTGCAGAAGGTCCTGTGGGGCCTGTCGCACCTGTTGATGTGGCCGTGCCGTCTCGTCCTGTGGGGCCTGTTGCTCCTGTTGGGCCTGTGGCGCCTGTATTACCTGTGGCGCCTGTGGGCCCTGTGGCGCCTGTGAAGCCTGTGAAACCCGTCGGGCCAACCGGTCCCACATAGACCAGATTCGCCGGTGTGAAGGGGAGGACGTTCTTGCTGGCTACTGAAGCTGGATTAGACAATGCAGTATCCGCTGTAGTAGAACGGCTCCATGTTATACCATCTGTACTATAATGCGCGCGCCAAGCCGAGCCGTTTATATTACCCACACCAATAAAATACGTTCCGTTCCATGTTACAAACGTGCTTCCATTTGGGAAACTGCTTCCCGTTCCGCTACTCCATGTAAGTCCATCGGTACTATACATGTATGGAGAAGCAAGATTATACGCTCCTATAACGAATCTCTGTTGATTCCATACAATATCCTGGACCCATCCCCCACTTATATTTACAGATGGATTCGTCCAAGTAATTCCGTCTGTGCTTCGAATCAAAACACCCGTATTCGCCCCACCTCCCAGGCCAAAACCACCTCCTAAGAAAAATGAGCCGTTCCAGCATAGAGATATTACATCCCCTGTACCTAAAGCACTTGTTCCGCTTGTAGATTCCGTCCAAGTAATGCCATCCACACTATACATAACAATCTTTGACGCAAATACAAACATACCAGCGCCGTATGCAAGTGATTTATTTGAATAAGCACCTAACTTTCCAGATAATAGCGTCGAGCCACTGGTGGATTGAGTCCAGGTAATTCCATCGCTACTATAAATCACAATTCGAGATGCTGCGCTGGTACTTCCAAAAGCAACAAACTTGCCTACTCCCCACGCCGTAGAATTTATACCCCCACCACTAATAAGCGTGTTCGCCGATGTAGAAATCGTCCAGTTAAGTCCATCTGTACTATAAATAATATGAGTTCCAGCGGCAAGCCATATACTTCCGTTCCATACTACATTTCTTAAATATGATACAGCGGGTGCACTTGTTATACTCGCCCAGTTTATCCCATCATTTGTATAAGATATATAGGGTGTATTATAATTCACAGCAATCGTCATCGGATTAAATGTGTATGTGGGCCCTGGACCTGTGCCGCCTGTTACGCCTGTTGGGCCTGTGACACCTGTGGGCCCTGTCATACCTGTGGACCCTGTCATGCCTGTCATGCCTGTCATGCCTGTGGGCCCTGTCATGCCTGTGAAACCCGTCGGGCCAACCGGTCCCACATAGACCAGATTCGCCGGTGTGAACGGAAGGACGTTTTTGCTTGCTAATGAGTGAGGACCAGCCAATCCACTCTCCCCTGAAGTAGAACGGCTCCATGTTATACCATCTGTACTATAATGCGCACGCCAAGTAGATCCGTTTATATTACCTACGCCAATAAAATATGTCCCGTTCCATGTTACATACGTAATTCCATTTGGGAAACTGCTTCCCGTTCCGCTACTCCATGTAAGTCCATCGCTACTATACATAAATGCGGAAGCGAGTTGATAAGTTCCTATAACGAATCTCTGTTGGTTCCATGTAATATCGGTTACCCGTCCTCCACTTATATTTACAGATGGGCTCGTCCAAGTAGCCCCATCTGTGCTTCGAATCAAAACACCCCCACTACCTCCCAAACCAGTACCACCCCCTAAGAAAAATGAGCCGTTCCAGCATACAGCATATATACTTCCTGTGCCTATAGCACTTGTTCCGGATGCAGCTTCCGTCCAACTAATACCATTCACACTATAGATAACAACCTTCGATGCAAATACAAATAGCCCGTTTCCGTATGCAAGTGACTTCATGGAGTAACTTCCATCGATTTTTCCAGCTACTAAAGTTGAGCCACTGGTAGATTGAGTCCAGGTAATCCCATCGCTACTATAAATTACAAATTGGGCGGCACCTCCGCTGGTTTCGCCGACTACAACAAACTTACCTGCTCCCCACGCCATACATGTTATACCCCCGCCACTAATAAACGAGTTCGCAGATGTAGAGATTGTCCAGTTAAGTCCATCCGTGCTATATATGATATGAGAGCTAGCCGCTAGCCATATCGTTCCGTTCCATACTACACTTCTTAAAACTGAGACAGCAGGTATGTTTGTGATATTCGCCCAGTTCGTTCCATCATACGTATAAGATATATAGGGTGAATAATAATTTGCAACAATCGTCATCGGATTAAATGTGTATGCAGGGCCTGGTCCTGTCATGCCCGTGGGACCTGTTCCTAAAGGGCCAGTCGATCCCGTAGATCCCGTCATACCCGTCGGGCCAGTCGGGCCCGTGCCCAAAGGCCCCGTGTTACCTGTTGGCCCAGTAGGCCCAGTCGTCCCTGTTGGCCCCGTAGGCCCCGTCATGCCAGTTGGTCCCGTCATGCCAGTTGGCCCCGTGGGTCCCGTCATGCCAGTTGGCCCAGTCATACCCGTTGGCCCCGTAGGCCCCGTCATACCAGTAGGCCCCGTCATACCAGTAGGCCCCGTCATACCCGTCGGGCCAGTCCCCAAAGGCCCTGTTGGCCCGTCAATACCATCCAAGTTCACATTGTATATTTTTGTCCCAAATGTGCCTCGTATATTTGTAATACTATTTATTACAATAGCGCCTCCAACACTAGAATACGATGTAACACGCCCTTCGAAGTTATTTCCTGCATCGGTGGAATCAACCACTATCACGGAATTTCCAGGACGATATGCAAGTTTGGTGTCGATCGTCATCGATACACTGCCACCCTCCGTGGGCACCGGCGTTTCCGATGTAATCGTGGAAGAAAGATACCTATCACCCGAAATACCCGTCGGCCCCGTGTTACCTGTTGGCCCAGTAGGCCCAGTCGTCCCCGTTGGCCCCGTCATCCCCGTTGGCCCCGTCATCCCCGTTGGCCCCGTTGGCCCAGTCATCCCTGTCGGCCCAGTCATCCCCGTCGGCCCCGTGCTTCCTGTCGGCCCCACCGATAAGCGCGCGATACTTATGCTCGTCCCCGCTTTTACGCGTACACTCTGGCCGGCGCCGTCATACGATAAGTTGATCGTATCACCCACATACAGCATTTGGTAAATGAGCAAGGGAACCGGTGCAGGAGCAACCACGTTATTTCCGTAAATTTTCACAGGATACGCCCACACACTCGAGCCATTTTTGAGAATACTAAATGTGACATCGGTTTGAGGTAGTTGTGGGTCTACTATACATAGTGCCTCAATGACATAGGTTCCCTGAACACTGATCGTTATCGAGCCACTCCCACTTGAAAACCCAATACTCAGCTGAGGCACATTATTCGTGATAGTTGCACTCTGAAACACATCACTCGTCAAATTGGAATAATCGGAATCATTCGTGCGTGTGATACTGAGGTAACAATCCGAGCTGGCCCCAAAAGCGCCACTCGGCCCCGTAGGTCCTGTCATCCCCGTTGCACCTGAAGGTCCTGTATAGGCGGGCCCAGTAAATCCAGTTGATCCCGTTAGGCCGGTAGGACCGACGGCACCCGTAGATCCTCTTAGACCGGTCGGCCCTGTCGGGCCAGTGGTTCCTGTCGTTCCTGTGGAGCCGGTTGCTCCCGTAGAGCCAGTGCGCCCAGTCGGCCCTGTTCCCAGAGGACCTGTTTGGCCCGTGGCACCCGTATGACCCATGCCGCCCGTCTGACCCGTTGGACCTGTAGCGGAGGGCCCCGTGACACCCGTCTGACCCGTGAAACCAGTCGGCCCTGTTAATCCCATAGAACCCGTGAATCCAGTAGGACCTATCAAGCCCGTTTGGCCCGTCGGACCCATCGGACCCGTTGTACCCGTTCCAAGAGGACCCGTGGAGCCGGTTGCCCCTGTCATACCCGTTTGACCTGTAGGGCCCGTTATTCCAGTCGGCCCTGTTCCTAGAGGGCCCGTTCTACCCATTGGGCCTGTCACACCCGTTTGACCCGTAGGGCCCGTGAATCCAGTAGGCCCTGTGGAACCCGTAGGGCCTGTACCACCTGTGGTACCTGTTTGTCCTGTAGACCCTCTTTCCCCAGTAGGACCTGTGCCCAAGGGGCCCGTGGTACCTGTTTGTCCTGTAGGACCCGTGGAGCCGGTTGCTCCCGTATTTGTGGCTTGACCGGCAACACCAGTAGGACCTGTTCGACCAGTCGGCCCCGTCGCCCCAGTATTTGTAGCACTTCCATCGGCCCCAGTATATCCTGTCGGCCCCGTCCCTAAAGGGCCCGTCTGACCCATCGGACCAGTATATCCCACATGGCCCACTGCATCGAATGAAATATAAAAGAGGGAATCTACACTGGGTGAACTCGTATTTCCTGAAAGAAGCGTAAGATCGTATGTCCAATACGTGTAGTTATTGGTAGTGTTCGTAATCAAATAAATCACTTCATCGCCCGCTATTTTATCAATTAAATGAAGCATACTATTCATGCCGATTGCACCTAAAAATCCATTTTTGTTGACCCCAACATAATCAATGGAGTTAATACGCATGGATGTAACAGACAGGAGGTCGGCATTGTTTATTGAAAATGTGCCGCTTATAGGAACGGAGTAGGATGTGCTGCGTAACGAATATATAGAGGCATTGATTGCCGGGCCAGTCGGTCCAGCAATTCCCGTAGGGCCCGTAGGCCCTGTAAATCCTCTTGGCCCAGTGACGCCAGTTACACCCTGTTGTCCAGTAGGTCCTATAGGACCCGTACGCCCTGTAGGGCCCGTTGCACCCATAAGACCCCTATCACCCGTAGGGCCTGTTATACCACGCAATCCGGTGGGGCCAGTGGGGCCTGTTAAACCGGTCGGACCAATCGACCCATACGAGAATCCAAAATGGGTATTGGAAAATCCGGCAGACGGAGTTTTGACTGCAACATTCAAATACAGGGGATTTCCTACGGCGCGAAGAGTACTATATACGATAGAGGTATCGCGATAATATAGGATGTTATTGCCATCATAGTTTATTTGGAATTGCGTGGCAGTCGTATAGGAACCTAGAGTGGATATTAGTGAACCCCCTTCATAAATAGAACACGTCGCGTTTGACGAGCAGAAGAACCCATAATTCACATTGGAAAAGGATGTACTCGAATTAGGGTTCTCACTTAGCCCTGCAATACATTCTGCATTGCTTTGGCCGGATTGAAAGGTGGTGTAAGAACCAATACGGAACCCCTCTAGAGAATAGGCATTTGCATCCCATGCTTCAATGCTGGAAACGGGCTTCTGTATAAACATCGGATTTACAATGGATAACCCATTTCCTATCAATGTAAAGGTGGTTTGTGCACTTCCCGTAGGGCCTGTTGCCCCAGAGTTCGATAGGGACACAAGTGTCGATGGTAAATACGGCAAGGAAAAGTTGTCCTGCTGTGCCTGTGTACTGAGGACTTGAAAGACGTTTTGCCATATACGTGAGCCATTTCCATCGGCAATTTGTAGTCCGCCTGTTGCAATAGGATTGTTATTGGAATCGAGCGAATATAATAGCTCTGAAAAATATTGTAATGATAAATCGGGTGAACTCATATCTTCTTCTTCTTTTGTAATATTTATTTTGGTTCCGCGGTTCGTTGAAATATCGAAAATAGAAAGTCGCTGATAGGGATAGGATGCCTTCGGGTGGTGGTTTATTACAACTTGTTGCACAAGGAAAACAGGATGTATTTTTAACTGGAAATCCCCAAGTTACATGGTTTAAGATGGTGTATCGCAGATATACCAATTTCGCGATTGAATCCCAGGCAATTTTCTTCGATGGCGACCCCGATTTTGGAAAACGTTTGACATGCACAATTCCGAGAAGGGGGGATTTACTGGGCCCTCTCATCTTGGAAATCACTCTCCCTGAAGTTCGCCTTACCGACAATTCTCTAACCGCCTATGTAAATTCGATAGGCCATGCTCTTATTGAAGAAATCTCTCTCGAAATTGGTGAGCAGGAGGTGGATAAACAGACCGGAGAATGGTTGGAAATTTGGTCAGAGCTCACAATTCCTCCTGGACAGCGCGAGGGGTTCAATCAAATGATCGGGCGCGTGGATGGTACCATCGTCCCTCCGACTACATATCCGCCGGATACGGCGGCGGCCTCCTTATATGGTTCCTATCAATATGGTGCTGTGAAGTTATATATACCTCTTCAGTTCTGGTTCAATAAAAATCCCGGTCTATATTTGCCCCTCCTTGCAATGCAATATCATACGATTCGTATTAATGTAAAACTCCGGCCACTGAATCAACTGGTGTATACTGCAGGGCCGACCAATTCCAATCAGGGTTGTACGACATCTCTCCAACCGATCCCCAACAAAATCATAGATATACGGCTATATGGTGATTATGTCCATTTGGATGTCGAGGAGAGGCGGCGTTTCGTGGCAAATACGCATGAATACTTGATTGAACAGGTTCAGTATACATCTAAAATTAGCATACCGGCAGGAAATACAACTGCCATTATACCCTTGGAGTTCAATCACCCCTTGCGAGAAATTGCCTTTGTTCTGCAACGAGACGCCATGGAAACATATAATGAATGGTTCAATTTCAGTAGCACGTCGATACAAGAGGTGGGAGCAAGACGGGATATGCTCCAGCAGGCGGTTCTTCAGTTGGATGGCTATGATCGCTTTGAAATCCGAGATGCAGGCTATTTCCGTTTCGTACAGCCATATCAGCACCACACGAATGTGCCGACGAATCAGTTCATTTACACATATTGTTTCGCCTTACGTCCGGAAGAGCTACAACCTTCGGGGGCATTGAATGCGAGCCGTATTGATACTATGAAGTTATTAATAGCTCTCCGACCGGATCCTAGCCTCTTAATCCTACCAGGCAATCCGAATTATGTGCCCCCAAGAGGGAATTCACATATTCGCGTGTATGCAACGAATCATAATGTTCTTCGAGTTGTAAATGGATTCGCCGGACTTTTATTCAAAATCTAAACGATGTATAAACCAGATATGGCATTAGCACCAGGAGGGTTAGTACCAGGAGGCTTAGGAGGAGTGGGACCGATACAAAATCCCCTTCAAAGCAAGGTTGCAAAATTATTTAGTGCAGGGGGGTTGCCCATGTCAAAAGCTGCATTGGTTGGTTTAACTGCATTTCCATCCACTGGATATGTGGGTGTAAACTTATTTGCTGTAAACCAAACAATTTCGGGTTCGTTGAAAGCTCTAGTATATTTATTAGGGCTTCTATTATCATTTTATACACAAAAATATATGTCAAATATTCCGGCACAAGTGGTAAAATGGATTCTATTATTTGCTCCGCCGTGGTATGTATATGATATATTACAGGTGACTGATAAACATTTTTCGGGATTTAAGAATCCTATTCGAAATGTCGAGCCTGTAAAACCTACGACAGGTGAATGGATGCTTACGCCGTCGATAATTAGTTTAATTCTGGGAACGTTATCTGCTTCTGTTGCTGCAGCCATATTGAATTCTCCCCTTACAAAAATGATATTCCCACAGGGTATTACATCACAATATATTTCAATGGGTAGTTATGGAGGTTCATCTAGCTTAATATTAATTGGGCTTATGGGTATATTTTTTTCAGATAGTGATTCGAAAACCTCTGTAGTTGCTGCTGCTGCTCCTGCTGCTCCTGTTGCTGCTCCTGTTGCTGCTCCTGTTGCTGATCCTGTTGCAGCTCCTGTTGTTGCAGCTCCTGTTGTTGCAGCTCCTGTTGTTGCAGCTCCTGTTGTTGCAGCTCCTGTTGTTGCAGCTCCTGTAGCTGCTCCTGTTACTGCTCCTGATGCCGCCATTTCAAATGTGATGGGAGCACTCAATCAAGCCGGCGGAGGAATGTCTCTACCCCCATTATCCAGTTTTCTCAAATATAAACAATCCACCAATATTCATGAATCAACCACATTTTTGAGCATTCTCGGCATTATTTTTGTAGGTGGAATACTCCTGTCGGCTTTGAGGGCTAAAGACGCAGTCTAATACATATTATGCGTGAATTAGCCGATCAGCAGGAGTTTGAACAGCTAATAGGTATAGGAGATGCCCCCCTATTCCCTGTTCCCCCTCTAACAATCATATATTTTACTGCCGATTGGTGCGGAGCATGTAGGAGTCTAGATCTTCCAACTCTGGAAGCAATGTCCAGCGATGTGCTGTGGCTAAAGTGCAACGTGGACAATAATAATTATACTCCTGGATATTGTAATGTTCGCTCTATTCCCACCTTTATTGCCATTTCCAATAAAAAGGTGGTCGGAACGCTACAGCAAAACAAGACATCCAAAGTTCAAGAGTGGGTTCAAGGCTATTTAGCCGTGCCTCTAGCCGCGTCTAAAAATTGAAATAACTTTTTGCACTATTCATTTCAAAATGGTATATATCTATACAAAAAATAGTGATGGTCTTTTCGTGTGTCAGCATTGTGGTGAGACACGAAAAAATCAGAATACGATGCATTATCACTTGAAGAAGCACGAGGGCAATCTGCCATTCGCCTGTACTCTATGTGATAAGCAATTCCTACATGCCACCACGCTGGAACTTCATAGGAAGGCCCAGCATGACAAGGAGGAGGAACGTATGTTCAAATGTCCCGTAAGTGGATGTACATTCAAGGGAACACTCACACGTTCCAATCTTATCGTTCATTATGTGCGAAAGCACAAGAAGGAAGAGGCAGCCAAGGCAATGATAAAGACGGAAAAGGGACTATATAAATGTGGTATTTGTGATAAGGAAACGAATTCCCTATCGGCATTCCATTATCATGTTGCAGGTTGTTTGCCGGAGTTTAGTCTTCCACTTTCGTAATGGTCTGTGTTCGAATAATAATATTCTTCAAGTGATAGCCAAGAGCACCGAATCCGGCAATCAAAAGTAATTCATAAGCAGGGCGCTGAGTTTTTTTTCCAAAGAAGCCAATCCAAATCAAGAGGGGGCCGATCAATAAGAAATGTATGACGTTTATCCATAGCATGAGGGATTTCGAATAGAACCGAATCATGGCTTTGATGCCGTGATAGATCACAATGAGAATACCGAGGCCAAATAGCAAATTATAGAGCCATTCCGGTGTATCAGCTCGTTGAAATCCGACAAATAAGAATAGGGGGGCTACGCATATGATATGGAATACGGATAGAATAGCGTGCGAATCCATTTATCTATATACGGCTACGTACTTAATTTACCGCCAAGTACTTATTTTAAGTACTTTGCTGTATTTAACTTCAGTACTAGACGTTATCAGCACTCATCACTTCCTGCTGCTACGGCTCCTCCGTCTTTTACGCATTGATCTGCGCTTTCCGCCACCTCTGGATGGCATTGAAAGTATTTTAACCATACGAATACTACAATCTCCACTAAAATGTGTAATATATATATCCTGATTATTATCTACCATTATACCTCTCGGGTTATTGAATGTTGCAGTACTTGGAGCACTTGTAGAATCATCCTTTCCTGCCACACCAGTCCCCGCTATTGTAACTACATTGCCTGTCGTAGTATTTATAGCACGTAAACGATGGTTATCTGCATCTGCAACGTATAGTAGATTATAGGGTCCTAGGGCCAAACTTGCAGGCTGTAAGGATGCGTCTGTACCTATTCCATCTTTGTATGTTTTTTTACCATTCCCCGCGAGAGTTGTAACAATAGGCGTTGGCAACATAGTAATCTTTCTGATTCTAGCATTATCCCAATCGGCAACATACATTATATTATTTGTTGTATCTATTGTAACTGCATAGGGGCTATTAAATGTTGCAGACGCTCCTGGGCCATCTACATAACCACGTGAAGAGCTGCCTGCAAATGTTGTTACATTTGCATAGGGATCTATTTTACGAATTCTATGATTACTCGTATCTGCAACGTATATAGTATTAGCTTTATCAATAAAGATACCATAGGGGCTAAAAAATTTAGCAGCTGAGCCTTTCCCATCTGCATACGCCCCTGCATCAGAGCCGCCGGCAAATGTTGTTACATTTCCAGAGGGTTCTATTTTACGAATAGCGTGATTATTACTATCAGCAACGTATAGATTATTATTAGTATCTATTACTAACCCGTGCGGCTGATTAAATCTTGCTGTAGATCCTGCACCATCCATCCGACCCAACATACCGGATGATCCAGCAAATGTACTAACATTTCCAGAGGGGTCCATTTTACGAATAATATGGGCATCACAATCTGCAATGTAAATATTGCCAAGTGAATCTTTTGCTATACCCCAGGGCCCATTGAATTTAGCAGCGGTCCCTATAGCATTTAAGAAACCTCTCGATCCTCCTGCAATTGTTGTAATATTCGCTCTTATCATGGGAATTGTAGTAGTGGCAAGTGCTGTAGTGGTAGAGCGCCCTGTAGTGGTAGGAAATCCTGTAGGCACTGCTGTTGCAGCTGCTGTAACGTTAGAACGTCCTGTAGTGGTAGGAAATCCTGTAGGAACTGCTGTAGCAGGTGCTGTTATGTTAGAACGTCCTGTAGTGGTAGGAAATCCTGTAGGAACTGCTGTAGCAGCTGCTGTAATGTTAGAACGTCCTGTAGTGGTAGGAAATCCTGTAGGAACTGCGGTAGGAACTCCTGTAGGGACTGCGGTAGGAACTCCTGTTGCAGCTGCCGTAACGTTAGAACGTCCTGTAGTGGTAGGAAATCCTGTAGGAACTGCTGTAGCAGGTGCTGTAATGTTAGAACGTCCTGTAGTGGTAGGAAATCCTGTAGGAACTGCTGTAGGGACTGCTGTTGCAGCTGCTGTAGGGACTGCTGTTGCAGCTGCTGTAGGGACTGCCGTAGTGTTAGAACGCGCTGTAGTTATAGGAGGTCCTGTAGCAGGTCCGGTAGTCATAGGATTTGATGTAGTAGGGCAGGGGCATGTGCATGTTCCAGGAGGGAGCATGTTGTTAGGAGGAGCGAGCATGTTGTTAGGAGGAGGGAGCGTGCTGTTAGGAGGAGCGGCTATCTGGCGAGTGGTTGTCGTGAGAAAAGCATTAGTAATCTTTTTAACGCAGTTGTTGTTATACTCCACCACAAACAAATTGCCTGCTGTATCGACGGCTACACCTCTAGGCCCAGCAAAGGGAGCAGTTAACGCTGGCTGGGTCATATTAGAATATCCGGCAGCCCCACTCCCTGCAAGCGTGGTCACTAAACCATCAGGTCTCACTTTTCTAATGCGCTGATTGCCATTGTCTGCAACATACACATTTTCGCCTGCATCTACCGCCAAGCTATAGGGGTAATTGAATGCTGCAGCTGTGCCAGGGCCGTCAGCAAACGTGGCTGTCCCGTTCCCTGCAAGCGTGCTCACTATGCCCCCAGGCGTCACCTTTCTTATGCGATGGTTATTGAAGTCCGCCACGTAAATGTCGCCACCCGCGCCGACAGCTATACCAACAGGAAAGTTAAAGGTGGCTGTTGTGCCAGTACCATCTTGATACGGATTAGGCGCTTTTCCTTTTATAATGCTCCCTGCAACTATCCCTGCAAGCGTGGTCACTACACCATCGCGCGTCACTTTTCTAATGAGATTGTTACGTGCATCTGCCACATAAAGATTGCCGCCCAAATCGACGGCAATACCCGTAGGGTAGTTGAAGGAAGCGGCTGCACCCGTGCCATCAGCAAACATGGCCGTCCCACTCCCTGCAAGCGTACTAACCATGCCGCCGGGTGTCACTTTCCTGATGAGATTGGTGCCGGCATCCGCCACGTATACGTTGCCGCTCGAATCAACGGCCACACCACTAGGGTACCGAAACGAAGCGTTTAATGCGGGGCCGTCTACTGCCCCCTCCCCCCCAGTTCCTGCAAACGTGGTGACCACACCACCGGGCGTCACTTTTCTGATGCGGTGGTTCAAGGTGTCCACCACGTACACGTTGCCGCTTGCATCAACGGCCGCGCCTTGAGGCATGTTGAAGGAAGCTGCCGCGCCCAGGCCGTCTGCAAACCCCCTATTCCCGTTCCCTGCAAGCGTGCTCACCATAGGTTCACTCGGCATTTGACCACCCAGATGTCTCCGCCGTAATCCCTTCTTCTTCCGAGTTATTAAGCGAGTTGTCATTATCTATTATTTGCAGATAAATATTGCCGCCAAGTACTTGGCGGTAACCATATTGGCCTAAATAGGCCGACATGTAATACATAGGAATGGTCTATATTGCAACACTTGCAATCGGCCACGATTTTCGTAAAGGGCTGGCAAAATGCCTGGAATCAAAACGCATATACGCCGAAAAGCATGGGTATACGTATATAGAAGGTGGGGAAACTGCATGGGATAGAACACGGCCGATTCCATGGTCGAAAATCCCCTTTTTACTGGGAATTTTGAATGAAATCCCCGATGGGGAAATTGTGTGGCTCTCCGATGCAGACGTATTAATTACGAATTACGAATACTCACTAGAAGCACATGTTTTTCCGGCATTTCCAAAGGAAAAAGATATGCTCATGTGTCTAGACGCCTGCAAGAATTTGAATTCCGGCAATGTATTTTTGCGCAATTCGGCGTGGATGCGTTCATTTTGGAAGAGAGTGGGCGAACAGACCGAGCTTCTATATCATATATGGTGGGAGAATGCCGCGATTATTAAACTTTTGGCAGTGGAGCCGGATTCATTGGCGCGTGTGGAAATTATCAAAGAGCATACGCGCTTCAATTCGTATTTACAGGGGAATGTGGGAGAATCGCTATGGATTCCTGGGCATTTTCTAGTTCATTTTGCCGGGGTATACGATATTTCAACTATTCGGGAACTTGTGGAATATATTTCGAATGGCAAAATTCCAAGAATCTCATACAATAAAAAAATCGAACTCTTAAATATAGATGTCTGCCCCTAACGCCCCTCCTATGAACACTGGTTCTGCAGGTATGCCTCCTATGCCTGGCATGCCCAATAGTATGCCTGGCATGCCTCCTATGCCTGGCATGCCCAATAGTATGTCTTCTATGACTATGGGCATGCCTCCCAGCAATGCCCCTGCAGGCCTTCCTGGAATGAAGGGTGGCCGTCGCCGTACGCGCAAGGCGTCTAAGGCCGCTAAGAACGCTAAGGCCGTTAACAACGCTAAGGCCACCCGTAGCAAGGTATCGCGTGGCAAGATGCCCATGCGCGGTTCAAAGGCGCAAGTGTGGCATGGCACGGCGCACCACACCACGGGTGGACTAATGAAGAAGGATCTGATGATGACCAAGAATGGTCGCATTGTGTCTCGTAAGAAGCATGCCCTCGGTAAAAAGGCGCTCCGCCGTCTAGTAAAGGCCGGCTACAAGGCGAAGAAGGGAACGTTCAAATTATTCAAGCGCGGTAAGTAATTCCCCGGTTTAGTTGTCCGCTGCCCCAAACGTGTCTGCAATAGAATGTAGAATTTCGGCAGCCTCTTTCAATGTATACGTCATTCGATGACACTTTTCTGAAAGGTCGAACCAATACAGAGAACCACGTTTATCTGTTTCTCCTATTGAAGACCAAACAAGTCCCACTTCCGATGTATGTATCTCTTTCAACACGGATTTCAAGTTATACTTGGATAGGGCCTGTAAACCCATACGGCGCTGTAAAACCGGTTCAATCATGTCATACTGACAATCATGTGTCCAAAAGATGGCCTCCCAGTCGGCTAATAAGGGTGCCGATGACCCAAGGCCAATAATGGTAATCCCCTCTATATTTGACAAATGCTGGAATACATTCTGAGAGGGCTCCGTTCCTGACCATACAACACGGGTAGGCTTCGGTGCATGCATCAAATATGTGATTGCTAGGCGTAAATCTGCCGTATCGTGTATGATGAAGACGGCATCCCATTTCATCGTAAGAAGCCACGTGGAATTCGCCGAGTTTTCCAGCATAATAAGGCATTTACGGCCTCTATGAGCGACCTCTCCATCTAAGACAGCTACACGAGAGCGCACGAGTGTTGGAAGATGCTTGGGAGAGCCGATACAATATAATTTTCTCGATTTCAGGGATTCTCCATAGCCTTCTAGATGAATCGTATCTGATTCCATTGGATAAGGTCTAGTACTGAAGTTAAGTACTTCCCAATGCTTAAGGCCACAAGGTGTTGATAAAAATTGATATGTATTTTATCGAAGCGATTATTATGCCTGGATATACTCCTCCCCCTCCTCATAGCATTCCGGAAGAGGCAATTCCATTTATGAAATCGATGACACAGAAGGAAAAGGAGCTACATGAGCTTGCAATAGAGCTACTCGGCTCCTCCTATTTTGTGGAAACCTCACACGCTTTCAAGTCGTGGAAAAAGAAGCAGACGGAAAATCGGTAGATAGATTAAGATGACACGGAGAGTTAAGATAAAAACAAAGGGGACACGGCGCCGACAGCGGGGTGGACAAATGGCTACGCCCAGCCCCGTATCACCTGCTGGAGCATTCGGTTCAATGACAGGAGATTGGATTGGCTATAATGCTCCTATTACACACTATTATGTAGCATCGACTGGTGCTACTATTTTAAATGTATACTTTATGATACATGATGGGACAAATACCAAAATTGTAGATTGGAATGGAAATGCCTATTATTATCCAGGAGCCATATCACTTTTCAATTCTTCCAATATAGAAAGCTATGCAAATGCAAATATGCATTATATATATGTTCCGCCAGTAAGTCCTGGTTTTATGTATGGTCCATGGATGGGTAGAAATCTTCCCATTCAAGGTATTACATTTTTGAACAGCCCTACATTTATTAGTCCAGATGAAAATTTCTTAAAAATGGTTTGTAATAATACAAATGCATATTACGTAGATAGAGGTACCGGTAATACTGCATCTTTAAGCAATACGATAGCCCCTCTCATTTTTGCAGGGCAAAATTATATAGCGGATCCAACAACGTGGACAAACTATTATACATATATTCGAAATTTGGTATCATCCCCTCCCACAACAACGCCTTTACCAACCACCACGCCTGTAGCAACCACAACGCGTATACCAACCACAACACCCGTGCCAACCACCACGCCTTTGCCAACTACAACCCCTTTGCCAACTACAACGCCTTTGCCAACTACAACGCCTTTGCCAACTACAACGCCTTTGCCAACTACAATGGCCGTGCCAACCACGACGCCTTTGCCAACTACAACGCCTGTACCAAACACAACAGCTCTTAGCATATTAAGCCCAGATATAACATTATCTGTGCAAGTAAAGGAATATATTACCCCACCACCTATTGAATATAAGCCTAGTGATATAGCGGTTGATAGTAATGGTATTTATTATGTTATAGATTCATCTTTGAAATGGAGACAAATTACTACACCAACAGCATATGATGAAAATACTATTTATGTTGCTGGTGATGCTGTAATATTATATAATTATATATATGTTATGTACGATGGTATAGGACTATCTGGGTTTTCCCCTCCAAGAGATACAAATTGGGTGTATATTGGAGGAATCATAACTTCAACACCAAGTGCTACATTATCTGTGGAAGTAAAGGAATATATTACCCCCCCACCTATTGAATATAAGCCTAGTGATATAGCGGTTGATAGTAATGGTATTTATTATGTTATAGATTCATCTTTGAAATGGAGACAAATTACTACACCAATAGCATACGATAAGAAT
>Ga0214921_10002105_pt1 | contig 32854 bp, 31 predicted proteins | sample LL1505_MetaG_FD_177992 | JGI IMG/M metagenome (GOLD analysis project Ga0214921, IMG submission 177992) | Freshwater microbial communities from Lake Lanier, Atlanta, Georgia, United States - LL-1505 | ecosystem: Environmental > Aquatic > Freshwater > Lake | place: USA: Georgia | collected... | reverse complement strand
TTTATTCAGGAAATCATCCTTCATGAAAAGCAGCTGTCGTTGGGAGATTTTATCAAGGCCATGTTGAAAATATCGGCCATTGCCAAGGAATGGATGTCGGTATGTGAGTTTGAGGGTAAAATTGGGTTGGCACATAAGCTTCAACAAGTGGATGACTTGATACTCAAACATGTATGTACGACCCAGAGTTTGTACGTGTGACAAAAACCCTCCACAGAATGTATATGAGCACTCCCACGGATTTACATTTACTGCAGAGTACGAGCTCCCAACTTGGGCCAGTTCCGGGTATCTTTTATGGTCAGAACGAGGGATTAGATGCTATCAATCGTCATATTTATGCCCGCAATTTAGCGGATGTACCTTTGCGTCCCAACATGGATTTGCGAAGTGTACCGACCCGTGACGTCCTGTATCCTTTGGCGGATAAACGCCCCGAATTTAAGGGGAAATATTTGAACTACGACACCCAATCTTATTTTTCCCCGGCCACGGCGATGGGACCAGCAAGTGGATTCAAAGTGGAAGACGAATCACGGCTGCGTAACCAGTTTTTCGCATTACAGCATGGAGCGGACCAAGCGTTGTATGTTCCGGCATCCACGTCCGATTTATACAAGGTCGCTGTACCCACCACATCCAACCCTTTCCCCCAACCCTTTCCCTCCTTATTTGATACTCCGACGTATGTCACTGCTCCTGCGCCGTATGCCGACAAAATTGGCACCGAGATATTCAACAACAGTACCAAGACGCAATTGAGAGGCCTCTAATTTCGTACCTGAAAAAGACAAAAATTGATTTTGTTGTCATCTACATAAAAAGATGGTAACAAGACACCTTAGTTGGTAACAGTCATGTCCAGAATGAACGCCAAGAAGACGATGATGAAGGAGGAGGTGACGGTGTGCATTCGCAATATTCATGTGGCTTTGGAGAAACACGACGAGTACAAGGAGAATTACCGTGGCATTATGAACCTTCCGGTAATTCAAAATCTGAAACGCAAAAATCGCGAACTGAAACAACAAATCAAGTTGTTGCAGCGCTTATTGAAATCACGCAAATTGGAAGACCCGGACGACGAGGTAGTGGTGGTGAAAGTAGAGTCCATGGCGTCCGCATCGGGTCATGGGCAAACGAAAGTATATGATCTCACTACGGATGAGCCTTCCGGACACGAGCCTTTGGGAGACCCGTTACCGGTTACGAATGTTTTGATTAAGCAAGAAAAAGAGGTGGAAAAAGTGGAAGAGGTGGAAGAGGAAGAGGAAGAAGAGGTGGAGGTGGAAGAGACGGAAGAGGTGGAAGAAGCGGAAGAAGCGGAAGAGGTGAAAGAGGAAGAGGTGGAAGAAGATGAGGTGGATGAGATGGCGGAATTGCAAAAAGGTTTGAGCCGCCAGGAAGAGGACCGCCAGGAAGAGGAGGTGGAAGAGGAAGAGACGGAAGAAGTGGAGGTGGAAGAGGAATATGTAGAGGTCACCATCAATGGTACCACATATTGCACCAATGATGAACAAAATGGCACTATTTACGCGGTGACTGACGACGGAGATTTAGGCGAGGAGGTGGGAGTGTTCAAGCAAGGTAAGCCGGTGTTCAAGACCAAGACAGTCACAAAAAAGCGTTAAAATTACCACTTCATGATAAGAGAGGCAGCAGCAGAATCTGCTGCCACCGAACCTAGGTTGGTTGATGAGTCATTGGTTTCATCCAATTCTCCTTTTTTTTTCGTTTCCGCCCCGGCCCGTTGCAACACCTGTTTCGCATATTGTATTTCGTCCGGGGATGGAGGCTGATTTTCCAAGAGGTCAATGTGATGGTTGGTGAAACTTTCGGGCAAAATACATAGCACGGAGTTTTCGTTGAACAAGTAGTCCATGCATATTATAAATACCACTGTCACCGCCAGAGCGATGTATATGTCGCGGCTACCCATCCAAACGATGCAAAAAATCAAGATATCACGGCTAAACGTATGTTTCAAGTAGCTTTCCATGGATTTACTCAATTTGATGGAAACAAATTTACTGGAAATATTCAACGTGATGACCACTAGTCCAGCAAATATCTTGGACGAATTCAGAAACTGGACATGATGGTGAATGTACTGGAGATATGCTTGGTAAAGCCAATCTAAAGGGCCGGGGGTCTTCTTTTTACTTACCATCACTCATATATTTTACCTAGGGATTATAAGCCAATTTCCGCTCCAGGTATTTGGGTCTCCAGTTCCACCGGCTCATAATCAAACGTATCTTCATGGTCCACCAAGTCCAGTCCCATGATGTCCCCGTCCTCTCCGAACACATATTCTCGGTCTTTTTTGGTATGGTTGGAAAATAGTTCGGTCGGTTTCAAATACGCTAAACATGCAATACTGATGATAAAGAACAGGCCCACCAAGAAATGAAACATCATGCTGTTCACAATTAGGACGGTCCATCTTGCGAATACCAATGTGGTTTGTTTGACATCGCGTAACAAGGCCATCTTATGAAAATTTTACCAATATTTTCACGGTTTCTTTTCTTATACATTTACAGGCAGAAATAGATAATTCTTCACGTTTTTTACGTGTTTTCGTGCATTCTACCGGGCTATTGTCACTTACGTGGCGTTTTTCGGTAACTGAGTGACCATGACACGGTGGTATCGTGTCATCCCCGGTATGTGAAGATACGGATAAAGAACTGTCGGTAGAATCGGTGGATGTCTCCGTACCGTTACGCCGTTTAGAAGTCGTGTTTCGGGTATTCATGTCGTGTTCAATGACATGGTAGTGACGTTGGATATAGCCCAAGATATGGTTTTCAATGGCCCATTTGAAAAAATTGAGTTGTCCTATGGTCGTTTCAATGTACCGTGCTTCGGCCCCGTTCTCAGACTCATCATACGGAATTTGAATACGTTCCCAACGACAAAACGGATCAAAACGCCGTTTAGAATAGGCTTTGAGTTTCAATTTATAGTCGTTGTAAACTTTGAAGCGAATCGGGTCACGGAGTTCCGGGCTGACGAATTGCATGGTGTCGCGTTCCGGGTCCACCTCTGGAACGATTTCATACACCGTATAGTATTTTTTGGCGTAGTTGGTGACGAACCAGTCAATGATGCGCAAAGAGACCGGGGTGGCATGATCACTGCCTCGGGGGTCGGTCTGTACGACGGACAGGAATTGTTGCATGTGGTCCGGGTTTTTGTAAAATTCGGTCAAGTTTTGCATCAGCAAATCGTTCTGAGTATTCAGCACCTTGGCATTGAATAAGGGCATGGTACAGTGTTTTTGTGTACTGTATCATACAAATTTGTTTAAGCCGTTTGGTCCTCTTCCTTCTCTCTCTTCATACGACGGTTTCGCGCCTGGTCATTGTCATACACTGCTGTGGAGTAGATGATCCCTATAAACACAAGGATGAACGGCAAGAGCACAAAGAACCACGCCAGACCCACCAATCCGTTGGCACACATGAGGTTCAACAAGAACACCCAGATGAGCACCTTGACGATGAAGAGCAGTATCATGGACACATCTATGTTGGACGCGATTATCATGATAAACGACACCAATGACAATACCAAATATACATAGGTGGGTGCACACAGAGTGTACCCACCCAGGGTCAATTTGCTCATCTTCATGATGACTATATATTTGACCAATATTTGGTTGGTTACACTTTGGGTGACACTCCCAACGGACCATCAGCTCTCCCCATTGATGAACCATTGAGTAATTTAAGTGAATCAGGCACTCCCGCTGACGAACCAAAACCCGTTAAAGCGTCCGGTTTGCCTAAAAGGGGGTCCCATAGATAGTCTACAAATCCACCGCCACGGCTTTTGTATTTACGCTTCTGAGTTTTTCCACCATGCGATGTCACCGGTACCGACAACCGTTCCGACGCCATGATTGCCCGAGGGTCGTTAAAAAAAGAATTCAGAGGAATCACCGGATGCGCGTTGCCGGCAATTTGAATCCTTAATGAATGATGGCGGCGACGCGTTTGACGCTTGTCTCGTTTGCGAAGGCTACCCCCCCATAGTTTGGTTTTCAACGCGCACCCACATGAGCCTCCTGATGTTCTCTTATTATGTTTTTTCATAGGCGGCATGGTAAACGCAGACAACTACCCAACCTTATATGCAATATAGGGCGATTATTCTATCTCCACATGGGTCAACATATGACGGCGGCAACAGACGTTTTTAATGCCGATCTTGTCTAATACCAAGGCCTCGGGGGTTTTTTTGGCATTGTCTTTAGTTAGATACACAATGCGAAAGAGATCAGAATAGTCCTGATCCGACAGGCCACTCGCCTGGTCACGCTTGGTCTTCTCTACCTCCCGGATATAGTACTGGTATTTGTTGGCAATGACGTTACCGCATGTGAAACATTTGACCGGAATCATACTCATCGTGATAAAATGGTTCCAGTCCAAGGATACTATAGGATCATAAAATACGGTCTAAATCAATTTTTCTACTACGTCTCTTCAACGCCACCGTATCACCACGATAATATGGGCTTATATTAGCCATGCCATTTTTCAACACATTTGGGACATTTGCGCCCTTTTCATTGCGTACTCAGATCAATCCAATCATACTCACGGCATCGTATGGGTTAACTACACAGAGTTCTATACAAATCAAAAATATTACCGGGGTATTTACCAGCATCAACGTGATACGCTATGATAAAACCAATAGTTTGGTCACCACGTTTCAGGTGTCGCCATTTTTATTGGGGATGACTTTCACCGACGCGACCGTTACCACCAACATATCTTACGTCTACGTCATTCAACCCTTGTTCGGTGGCTTAATTGGTAAGAATTTTATTATACCCGGCACTGTCAATGCTTTAGTGAATAATTTCAATACCATAGATAATACTGATATGGTGATGTACTATACCTTTGAGACCCCGCAAATCTATGACCGCCCTCCTAATTCCTTTTCAGTACAAGCCCAGAGTCTCAATACCATCATTGATAGCTCGGCCATGGTTGTGTATTACCCAATGGACTATGTGTATTAGATGGACGGTTGCTTGTCTTCACTTACCCGGTAGCCCTTGGTCGTCTTCTTTCGCACCATTTTGGCGGGTTCTGTCGTTCCTGGTGCCGTTTTTTTTCCGTCCCTAGTCTGATGCCATTCGTCATGGCACGTTTTGCACAAGGACATGAGGTTCGCCGGATGGTTTTTGTGAAAGTGTCCAATGTATCCGTCGCAGTCGGCGTCGCGTTGATATTGCAAATGATGCATTTCTTCGGCCGCAGTTTTCCGACAGATTTCACATATACCCAGCAGTTTTTTGGTGTTATAATGAGACGGTTTTTGTTCCAATACGTCGGTTTGTACGGGGGAAAAATACCGGTGCCGTATGGCGTAGGCCCTCTCCAAGAAAATGGGGTCCATATGCATGGATTTGGCGACTTCAATACCGTAGGTTCCATTGCCGGGTCCATCTTTCAGAACGCGATCATACACTAGGCAATCGTTTTGGGCATCGTAGAGCACGCTCATATGTTTCACCGCTATTCCCGTCGTCATGTCCTGCATTTCTTGGAACTTTAATATTTCGTGAAAATGCGTGGCAAATATAAAAGATGCCCGACGTTCGTGCAGGTGCATCAGACCCGCCATGAAGATGGACAATGCCGAATCTATTTCGGTACCTGAGCACAATTCGTCGCCCAAGACCAAGGTATGTTGGTCGGCCATTTTTAGAATCATCCGCAGTTCCGACATTTCCACCGCAAACGTGGAAAGTCCCTTGAATAGATTGTCATTACCCAAGATACGCGAATAGATGGCCCGGTACGGATGAAAACGAAAATGTGTGCAAGGCACGTAACACCCCGCTTGGGCCAAAATGACCGCAATACCTAAGGCACGAATCAAACTGGTCTTGCCCACCGCATTCGTCCCGTACAAGAGTATCCCAGAGGGCGTCTCGGCGCCTCCCATGAATACGTCGTTGGTGACATAAATCTCGCTGGTTTGCAACTGTTCAATCAATGCGTGCCGCAAACCCCTCGCCTCCACGAAGGAAGATATAGGATCCTCCGAGCTCGGCACCAATTGCGGTTTGCAATACCGGTATTCTCGCGCTATGTGAGATTTGGTCACCAAGACGTCCCATATGGCGATTTCCTTGGCCACGGTTTCCAACACTGGGTACCATTTATCCGTCAATATCTGCAACACTAACTGGTAGGTAGTAGTCATCAAACGGTGCAGGTCGTCTTCAATCTGAAACAAATCATGAGAGATTTGCTTGAGCTGCGGAAATGCGATTTCGTCATAGCTTGCCGAGGCTTTGTTCACTTGAATAATACTCCACGGTACGCACGGGTATTCACCACTCCCTAAATTCAGTGCCACTTTGCCGCTGTTGCGCGATATCAGTTCTTTGAGCAACGCTCCGCGTTTTTTGGTGACTTGCAACGATATGCCACCCTTGTCCGTCTTATGCAAACGCACTCCTTCGGAAGTTCCACCTCCTGCTTGCGAGATGGCTTCATTCAATTGCCGTTGAATGGTTTCCAATTGACCTGATGCATGAGTTTGACGCGCCAGACAGGATGCTACATCGCTGAACCGTTCCGCCCGCAAAAACAGGGGGTGATTTGACCCACATGCTTCCAGATCAAACATGGACATTAATTCATTCATGCAGTCATCAAGTTTTCCCATAATAGGGCCCTGTGTGCCTAGGTCCGAGATATACGTGGAGAATCCAGGGTCGGCCTCAATATATTCGGTATACATGGTTTTCCAAATCATCAGAGTTCTGTAGAGGTGAGCTATACCCGCCGGTGACAGACGTCGCGACACCATTTGCCGGGCGATTTTCTCTAGGTCGCGCATGTCCCGCATCTGACGGCGAATATCCGCCACCGATGTAGGAGTCAATGTCGTCAAGACCTGTTCAATGGCGTTATAATCGCGGACCAATCGCACTTCGTCAAAGCCTGGATGCAATAGTTGATATTCTAGCCGACGGCGACCCATCGGGGTCTGACATTGATTCAATAGCGCAGTCACTGAACCGAGACGCGTCCGTCTGTCACTGTGATTTCCGTCGGCCACCATATTCAACTGTTGAAGGGTATGGTTCGCCAAGACCAGTCGCTGTGACGCATTGGTAAAGGTGGGAAACTGTAATTTGCGTACCAAGTCCGTATTGTGATTTTCCACAAAATGCAGTAAATAGGCCCAAGCCTGGGTCGCCACAATATGGGTTTGAAACTCGCCACAGGTCATGAATGTGTCCTCCGCAAACAACGCCCCCAATTGTTGACTCAAATAAGTCTGCTTGGTACAATTTGTCGCCGCCGTATCTTCATTCACTTCTACGTAATGCATCGCCACTTGACCCGACAAAGACAAGTATTTGATCAACGTCCGTGTCATATCGTCTGGCCATTCCGATACCACCACCACTTCACTCGGGTTCACCGTGGACACATGTCGGTCCAGTTCGTCCACGGTGGTCGGGTTCATCAACAACGGGGTTTGGTACTCAAATAAATGGGATTCGCCGGTAAATACATTCATGGAAGCCATGCCACATACCAGGACATCTCGGGTGGCCGTGTCAGTGGCATGTTTGCGCAATGCGGTATTGACCCCCATCTTGGAGAGCCATATACAAGTGATATGATTGGAAATGCGGTCGCGGGTATCCACCTCTTGAGATAAAAATGTGCCGGGTGAATACACCGTGTCCAGCCCTCGCACCACGTCCTTTCCGTTTTTTTCTTGGGTGTAAATGACGACAGTAAACCCCGCTTCTACCATTTTTTGTATGTACCGGTCCAACTGATGATCACGTACTCCTGCCATCACCACAGGGCACGGGGGCATGCTCTTCACCCACTGAGTGAGTGCTTTGGCCGCAGCCGGACTATTATCTAGAATGGGAAACGGTTGTGTACACGTTGCCTCGGTACATTGACCTAGCAGTATTTTCTTTTCGGCAATATTCAAGTCGCAATGTTCAGCGAAAGCTTGTATGGGGGTGATTTCGTAAGAACCGGTGAATGGGTTGCGGATACTGTATACTTCAAAAAACGCCCCGACCTGTAAAAGTACCACGGTAAACTTACCATATTGCTTCTGGTACTGCTGCGTCAATTTAAAATAGTCTATGATGATGGAATCTTCTTTAGCAGACATGAGTTGCATCATAATAACAAGTAATGTTTATGTTATTATGCAGATGTTGCGCGTTTATCGGGTAAATATGGGAGCACAGACGGGAGCGTTGCACATCAAGTAAGATATTTGTCCGGCACCTCCTCGGCGCTTTAGGGTCCGCCGATTGCGTTTACTTTTGTGGCGTCGGTTCTTGTGACGCAAGGTGGTTCGGCGAAAAGATGGTTTGCGTCCAGGCATCATATAAGATAGGTTTCTACTTTTTCGCTTTGCGCGTTTTGCGGCTGCCGCCCTTGGACGCCGTCCGCTTCTTTTTCTCTCCACCCAGCGTCTTCCCCGTAGAACCCGTGAGGTCGGAAGCCCCGGCCGGAACAGGCATGTCGGCCGGAGCCGCTGCCGCACCATCCGAGGCGACCTCGGCAGGCGCCAAAGGCGGCATCGCGCCCCCCGTGCTCTTCTTGGTACCGCGCTTGTACACTTTCTTGGCGTCTTTCATGGCATCTTTGAACTGATAGTCTTTGTTGACACGCTTTTGGTCGTGATAATATTGAGTGACAAACTTGGTCCACTCGTTCATGGTATATATGACCTGGATATTTTATCGCAATTTCAAATAGCCTAAAGTGTAGTCGGTCGCACGAATGGTGAAGTATACCGCGATAAAATAAACCACTCCGTGAATTAACGCGTATTTCACTACCGAGCCCTTTTCCGGAATGGTGATGAGGATTCCCGGTGTCGTGATGAAAAAAAAGAAGGTAGCAATAAGAGTGTATAGGATCTGTTCAAGTTGGTTCCACATCTAGGAACTTGCTATAATATATCCTTGGTATGAATTTCCGGGTCAGAGGTCGCGGCAAAGAAAAAGGAGAGAGCAGAGGCGGAGAATGAAATGTATGTATGAACTTACATGGGTACCACAGCCGTAGACGCTGCCATGGTAGAACGAGGTGAGGGTTGAGGAGTATGGTCGCGACTCAGCATGTTACGAACTACCTGCCACCCCGGAATCGTTAATGTGGCGACCTGGTGAATATAAGGACGTGGCTGGTACGATACAACGGGTTGTGGTAGGGGTTGGACGACCGGTTTCGGTTTAGCACGCAGTGCGGCAAGTTCCAGTTGACGGTCTTCTTCTTGGTCTTTTCTAACTACCTCGGGATTGTGGCGTTTCCACTCTTGGATGGCCAGGGCGAGGGCGGTATTCTTGTAGAGGGTTTTCACAGTAATCGCGGAACGGTCCAAGGGACTAGTAGAGTGTTTCTGGAACCACCCTTCAATTGCACTCTTTTCGTAGGTGTATCCGTCGGCGGCGACCACGGGGTTGGTCATGAGTAAGAGGGTAATCGGGCATAACCAATCTTTGAGGGGATCGGTGCCTTTGGAAAATACAGAGGTACGTGCAGTCGCGTCTGTCTCGGTTTGTTGCATGGTTTTAGGGTGTAACTGTATTGACATGAGTAAAAATGAGATTTTCAATTTTTCAAATGGACTCTAGATGCTTGGTATGAATTCCCAGTCCAGATCGTTACAGACCTTTTTCCAAATTTGGTCCTGTTCGCGTTGCTTGTCTACATCCTTCATGAGGATGATATAGGGCAAATACTGGGTTTGGTCCAACAGCACGCACAATTGGTAGAGGGTGTAGGTATAATTGAAAAAATTGGTACGGTTGGCTGGGCAATGTAGCGCCCACGGTTTCTGGATCTCAATGAAGAGGACACACAGCGTCTCGTGAAGTTCTTCGTTCATGATGGGGGGTTTGATCCCAAACAATGAATTGATGTATTGGATGTGTTCAAAGTACTTGTTCAGACCCAGTTTGCGCAGGATATCACGCATCTTGTCATAAGTAAGTTGACTGGTGTCGGTGATGCGTTCCTTTTTGATGCGGGCCCGGATGGCTTCAATGACTTCTTCGGGAATTTGCGTGGTCTCCTTGGCTTGGAACTGTGAGAGAATCTCCTTGAAATGGTTGAGACGAATGTACGCGGTGTAGGATACTTCGTTGGGGGGCTCTTTATTGGCCGGCTTGGCGTTGTCTACAATATGGGTGATGAAGGCGCCGCATTGCGTGTTATTGCAAATCAAAATGCCTTCTTCGTCTTGGGGAATGAGTTCACCACGGTGGCATTTTTCACAAATATCCGACGGAAAGACGAAATCCTGGATGTTGATGATCTCATTGTTGACGTTTTTCCAGTAATTTTGGTAGGCGTTGCGTGAGGTTTGGTAGCGATTGCTCAGCATATTGGATGATTCGGGGGTGGTTCCTTTGACCTTGAAAAACTGGTTGAGGAGGTTAACGTTCTGGGTGCCCCCGCCTTCGGAAATGTCCTTTTTCTGCTCAAAGTACTGAAAAATATACTTGGAGTTTTGCAAGAGGTACTCTTTACGCTTGGATTGCAGTTCCTTGATGGTTTTCTTGGTCTGTTCAATCTTGTCCAGTGCGTCCAGGTATTCTTCCAGTCGTTTAGCCGACGCGTGACGTTTAGCCGCAGACTTCCAACCTTGGATTTCTTCTTTGAGTTGGGGGATGGTTTCATGTTCCAAGGTATCAAAATACTGGAGCATCTCAGTATGTTTCTCGTCAATGGTCTTGCTGGAAAAGGCGGCTTTTTTGTTGTCGGATGTGACGGGTTTGCATGCAGTGGCAATAGAGGCCCGGGTTATGTCCTTTCCCGGGGCCTTTTTCATGATTCAGTTATAGAGGGGTATTCTGGGCATCTTTTACACCCTTTTTCGCCCTATAGTATAATGGGGAAGCAACGGCAACTGGCGCGTACCAAGAAGGACCGGCGTGCAAAGCGGGCTCGCAAAACGTCTCGCCGCACGCGGGGTGGTAACGGCGAGGGTCAACAATCGTGGCGGTTTTTCAAAGAGGAGCCGGTTCCCGCCCAAAAGGGATTGTGGGCGAAATTAGGCGACATGTTTTCCCCGTCATCCAAACCGGTTGCTCCGGCTCCTCTGGCGGCGGGTCCATCTGACCAAGTGGTGGCACAGTTGTCGGCCCAGTTGGGGTTTTCAGAGTCGGATGCACAGATGTTCAACAGTCATGCTCAGCGCAATGGTTTAAGTGACCAATTGTACGTTCAAAAGGCGCTAGGATTTGACGGGACAGACAACGCAGCCAAGTTTACCGAGGAATACGGCAACAAGTTGCAACTGGCCCTCAAGATATACCGTGACCAGGGTGTACGTGCGCCGGCACTCATGATTGCCATGAGTACGTACACGAAAAGCCAGGAAAAATGGGGGCAGTAGACACGTCATGTGTACCCGTCGTAGTAGAGATAGATGCGTTCCACGAGTTCGGTATTTTCGTCGCGCTGGATACGGGCGATTTGTCGGTCTATTTCGCGTTTGAGCACCGTGAGACGGGTCGCGATTTCGGGATTTTTCGTTTTTCCGTTGGATGCTCGGTATTTGTCCGGATTGAACCGGATATATACCCATTTACCCGAGTGGGCCATGTAGAGGTCGTCGTACCGGGTTTCTTCGTTCATCGCATCGTAAGATTTGTGTTGGTTTTCATCGGTTTCCACGGCCAAGAGGGTGTTGCCGAGGAGTTGGTAGTGGTCAATGCGCCGACGGATGGTGCAATCGCAGTGATGGGTTTGTATAGGACGATCGTGATGGAACCCTTCGTAGTGCGCATTGATGAAATCCCGCACGGCAATTTCCTTGGTCTTGGACCGTATTTGAAAGGTGAGAGGGTCCAACGGAAATTCGCGGCGATAGCATTCGGTGCAGTAGTTTTTGTATTTGATGTTGCCGACGCGCTGATAAGGGCACCCTGTCTCGGGGTTCCCAGGGCATTTTCGGCTTTTGACATCTATCATGGAATCCGTCTTGCACGAAACACAGCAAATGGGAATGGTTTCACCCGGTTCGTTGAATCCCGGAATGGCTTTGCCACATTGGCAACGGCGGTTCACGACATTGATCATGGTGTCTGTTTTGCACCGAATGCAACATATAGGATCCGTTTCTCCAGGTTCATTGTAGGTGGGAATAACTCGGTCACAGCGACAGCGCTTATGCTTCACATCCACCATTGTTTCGGTTTTACATGTAACGCAGCATATAGCACGTGATTCCCCGGGTTCATTATAATTGGGACGGGCTTTACCGCATTGACAAAGTCGGTCTTTGACATTGACCATCGTGGGGGTTTTACAGGATAAACAACATATGCGTTCTTTTAGACCCGGTTCATTATAATTGGGTATAGCTTTCCCACAGCGACAAAGCTTGTCTTTGACATTGATCATTCCCTCCAATTTACACGAGGTACAATGGGTGGCCCTTGTGTTTCCGGTATAATTAAATGTCGGCGTAGCCTTGCCACATACGCATTTTCGGTTGACAACATCTACCATGCCGTCGGTCTTGCATAGGGAGCAATGAGTTCCTTTGGTTTGTCCGGGTTGATTAAATACAGGACGTGCGCGACCACAATGACATTTTTTGTCTACAATGTTGGTCATGGTATCGGATTTACACGCTAGACAATGGGTAGCAATGCGTTGCCCGGGTTCACCAAAGTAGGGTTGGGATTTCCCACAATGACATTTTTTATCTACAATATTGATCATGGTGTCGGATTTACATACTGCACAATGGGTAGCAATGCGTTGTCTAGGTTCACCGAAACATGGCTGGGACCGACCACAATGACACATTTTATGTGTTGTTATCATGTCGTCTGTTTTGCATAATGCACAGTGAGTGGGTCGTTTCGTATTTGGTAATTTGAAGGTCGGTATAGATGCACCACATATGCATCTTTTATGAATAATATCTACCATGCCTTCTTTTTTACAAACGGTACAACATACTGCACTGCCTTCATTGGGGTAGTTATATTTTGGTTGTGATTTTCCACATTGGCATCTTTGACAAATTACATTCACCATATCATTGGATTTACATAGGGAACAACAAATAGGAATAGTCTCATTGGGTACATTGAATGACGGTTGTGATTGACCACATTGGCATAGTTTTTTACGTACATTTGTCATGTCGTCTGTTTTACATGATGCACAACACATGGCACGTGTTTCTCCTGGTAAATTGAATTTGGGCTCGGATTTGCCACATTTGCATATTCGGTACTGAGGTTTCATGTCTTCTTTATGGGCTTTGCAGCGTAAGGCAACGCCATAATGGGTACCGTACGAGGCTCTTTCGCGGCAGTTGAGGTATTGGCAAGTATATCTAGACATAACTTGGATATATGATATACCTTTATATTGAAACTTGCGAGAATCAATTTTATTTAGGTGAATTCAAACCTGCCATATTGTGATATGTGATAGACGATGGTATGGATATGGCGATAAATGAAATATAGTGGTGGTCACTTTTTGAAACATGATATATTTTGCTCATTATATGGTGTGAACGGCAGTTTAGAAGATATCTCTTCTAAAATGAATAATTGAATCTCCACCATAATTTTTTCTTTTATAACACTATATACAATACCCAAAAAATGGCTGGTGGTCTTTTGCAGCTCGTCGCGTACGGAGCCCAGGACGTCTTCCTCACTGGAACCCCCGAGATTACTTTCTGGAAGGTGTCGTACAGACGCCACACGAACTTCGCGATGGAGTCCATCGAGCAGACCTTCTCCGGCCAGGCCGACTTTGGCCGCCGTGTGACCTGCACGATCTCCCGCAACGGTGACCTGGCTTACCGCACCTACCTGCAGGTGACTCTCCCGGAGATCAACCAGACCATGGCGCCGGCCACGAGCTCGGACGGTGTCTATGCCCGCTGGCTGGACTTCATTGGTGAGCAGCTCATCGCTCAGGTGGAGGTGGAGATTGGTGGCCAGCGCATTGACCGCCAATACGGTGACTGGATGCACATCTGGAATCAGCTCACCATGACGGCGGAGCAACAGCGTGGCTACTTCAAGATGATTGGCAACACGACCCAGTTGACCTACATCACGGACCCCACGTTCGCGGCCATCTCGGGCCCTTGCTCGGCCACGGGCGGACCTTCCCAGGTGTGCTCCCCGCGCAACGCGCTCCCGGAGACCACCCTGTACATCCCTCTCATGTTCTGGTGGAACCGCAACCCGGGTCTCTCGCTCCCGCTCATCGCGTTGCAGTACCACGAGGTCAAGATCAACCTGGACATCCGCCCGATTGGCGAGTGCCTCTGGGCCGTCAAGACCCTGACGTCCAAGTACGGCTCGGGCACCGTGTCCGCCACCGTGCCTTACCAGCAATCGTTGGTGGCGGCGTCCCTCTACGTGGACTATGTGTTCTTGGACACGGATGAGCGCCGCAAGATGGCCCAGAACCCGCACGAGTACCTGATTGAGCAGGTGCAGTTCACGGGTGACGAGTCGGTCGGTTCCTCCTCGAACAAGATCAAGCTCAACTTCAACCACCCTTGCAAGGAGCTCATCTGGGTTGTCCAGCCGGACGCCAACGTGGACTACTGCTCGTCCCTGGACAACACCCAGGTCCTGTTCAAGACCCTGGGTGCGCAGCCGTTCAACTACACGGACGCCATTGACGCCCTGCCCAACGCCATCCACGCGTTTGGTGGCCCGGCGGAGACGTCCTCGGGTAACTTCATTGTGTCCTCGGGTATGTTTGAGATGGCGGGTGCGACGGACTCTCCTGTCATCTCCAGCTCCCAGACCTGGCAGACGTCCAGCTCGGCGGACCTGCCGTTCACTTCCCAGGTGGGCGCGGCGGAGGGCTCCTACGTGTCCGACGCCGGCACCTTTGTGCTCGCGGAGACCGCCTTGGACATGCACTGCTGGGGTGAGAACCCGGTCGTCACGGCCAAGCTGCAGCTCAACGGCCAGGACCGCTTCTCGGAGCGTGAGGGCTCGTACTTTGACGTGGTCCAGCCCTACCAGCACCACACCCGCGCCCCGGACACGGGCATCAACGTGTACTCCTTTGCCCTGCGCCCGGAGGAGCACCAACCCAGCGGATCGTGCAACTTCTCGCGCATTGACAACGCCGTTCTCCAGCTGGTGCTCTCCTCGGGCACCGTGGCGGGCACTGCCACGGCCAAGGTGCGTGTGTACGCGGTGAACTACAACGTCCTGCGTGTTATGTCTGGCATAAACAGAAACAAACAGCTGTGCCCAAAAACAACCCGCCGCAATCAAACAGGCCCTGTTTGCGGAAACTTCGGTAGAGCCCCTGTTAATATGGTCGCTTGTTGTTAGTGAGGTCGCAAGACCTTGCAAGATTACTTGTTGTTCGGGGAACCCCTTAGAGCCTCAACTACGAAGTGTGATTGGGAAACCTTCACATGGCGGAGAACAGAACTCCGGTATCGTAATAATGTTGAGGATTGGGCAATCCGCATGGTTACAACCTAAAGACGCTAGTAACATGCTAGTCTATGGTTGGCCGTCAGAGACTGAACGGTAATCGCTCGGTAGTGAAGGTCTAAGCAACCTGAACCGGGTTAAGATACAGTCCGTCCCCTAGGGAAACTTAGGGGTTTTACATCTATTCTTAATAGTAATTTTATTAAGGGTTTGACTGCATATTTGCAGACCAAAAAATAGATGTAACCACTCAACAGGCTGGAGTGGCGTACTCGAACTAAAAACCAACTATGTACATTTTTAATGTATTTAGAATTACGATATACTTAGAAAAGTAATATAAAGAGTAAATAAGATTACTCTTTATACCATGACGTGCGTATTGTATTCTAATCCTGAGTATTGGTATGACAAAGAAGAGAATTGTGTACACATTATATATCAAGAAGACTGTGTGTTTATAGTGGATATTCAAGACCATATTGATATACTCAATTCCGGCAAGAGATTTCTTGTACGAGAAGACCGGGGATATCCATATTATACTGTAAATGGTAAGCAGGTAACGTTATTGGAGTTTATTTACAGGTTTAATTATCTAACAAGTGAATATATATTTATTAATGGCAATTTTGACGATTTTCGCAGGAGCAATGTGCAGATATTTCATGAATATCATAAGACAATTCAAAATAAATATGAAATAATTCAGTATATATCGGGTCACTATAACAATTATGGTATAGATGCCTTTATAATGAAGAATCCAGTATGGATTGTTAATGATGATGGAAAAGAAATATTACAAATGTTCTGTGAAAAAACAACCTTGACCAAATTATGTAAACAGTCCTATCAAAAAATATTAGACTATGAAAAAATGCATGATGAAAAGATAACATGGTTCTTATGTGCTAATGGTTATATTGCAGGAAAAATTAAAAATAAACAATTGTACATTCATCAGGTAATTACGGGTTGCTTTGGTAATGGTCGTGGAACTTCCAACGTGAGTGTGGACCACATTGACAGAAACCCGTTGAACAATATGATGGAAAATTTACGTATAGCCACACGTGAAGAACAAGAACAGAATTCCAAAGGTATTGCACCCAAAACCAAACGGGCTAGACAAACTAAGGCCCGACCGTTACCGGATGGTATCACTCAAGGTATGTTGAAGAAATATGTTGTGTATTATTACAACATTGTGGACAAGAGCAAGAATAAAGCACGCGAATTTTTTAGTGTGGAAGGTCATCCAAATCTACAAAAACGTTGGGAATCAACCAAGTCAAATAAAGTGTCTATTATGGAAAAATTGCACCAAGCCAATCAAAAAGTTGAAGAACTAGATAGTCTTTGTGTACACTCGTAAATATATAACATTTTATCTATCATCATATCAAAAGTGTAATTATTCTTGGTGAAGTTACAACTATGGCAACATGTACGGCAATTATCAAGTAAATATCCAATATTGCTATCATATCTATCAATACCATTATTATGTGTATCTGTAGTAGGCTTACCACATATATAACAGGATGCCTTTATGATTGTGTTGAACTCGCTTTCGGTCAAATCAAATTCTATACCACGACGTAATGCCGATTTTTCATATATAGAATACGATACCTGTGTATGATTTGAGAATATTTCTGGATGTAAATGTCCGGAGATACGACCTGCATATGTAAGGATATGTTCTATACGTTGAATGAATATACGAATTGAATCGGTACCTTTCAGGTAATTACACATTTGGCAACAACTTACACAATTTGAAGCTTCATATATGCCTTTTGAATCCATACGATCTACACCATTTACACCCGAATATTGCAGTATCCCACAATAATAACACGGCTGCTTGATTATGTTGTCAAACGTAGCTTTATCTATTGAAAACTCTATATTTCGGCTTCTGGCCCATTTTTGGTAATTGTAATATACGCGTCCCCTCGCCAACTTGTTACGATGTTCTTTGTCACGGTACATGTCATGTTTTTTGTTGTCATCACGACATACGCGGCAAGTCTTTGTGACAGTATCAGCCTTTTCTCCCTGGAACATCTCCATCGGTAATATTTTGCAGCATACGGTGCATGGTTTCTCTGTCACTACTGCTTCCGAAATATCTATCTGAATATTTGACTCTTGTGCTCCTTGGCGCCTCGTCTGGTCTTTTTTGCGATCCTTCGCTAAACAGTCTTCACAGCGTTTTTTAGGATTTTCCAAAGTTAACTCAATGCGGCATCCGCGTAGATAATTCGCACATAATCGCATGTTCTTAGCTTCTACTTCTTCAATCAAATGACAGATGTGATGTTTGAGGCAATAGGTGTGGTCACTGGAACGTTTATTATTGCACCCGTCCTTTTTGCACAATACGACGGATTCACGTATTTGTTCGCGCACTTTACCTCCGCGAATGCGGCATTTCTCACACGTTTTGGTACCGTCTTCTGTAAATACCATCTTCTTGCATCCGCTACAAATAATGCTGCTTGTCAACATGTCTTCAGTGTAATTCACCATATAGTCGTGAAATTTACAAAACCGTGTATCTCTCAAAGCATGATTCCGGCAACCGTTCAGATTTCTGTCCTTTGCCAAACACCTCATTGTGTGATGTATTGTATATTGTGTATGTATTTATATCATATTGGATTCAATTTTTACTACAATGTTTTACAGACACTCAACTGAAGAGGTAATCATAACAAACTATGCGAAGACCCAACCTTGTGCGGTTTTAAATTGTCAAAGCTGTAAATGTAAGCGAATGCGCCGTCTGTACATAACTTTTTCCTTCCCACCTATGTATATATAGCACACAAACATCATGCCTGCTAAGAAACCGTGCCAAGGAGAAATTGTCCGAATCGGTGGCCACGATTGGTGTGTCGGTGAGAAGATCCAGTCCAAGTGGAAGCACTCCAAGCTCAACAAGACCAAGAAGACCAAGAAGCAGAACAAAAAAGCCGGGGGCAAACGTCGGACCCAACACCGTCGTTGAATGGAATCCAATCCCCAGATAATGTATAGGATCACTCCATCACAGCATGAAACTCGTCGGGTTCACGGACATGTGCCCCCCGGCCTATGTGTATTTAGTCGTGTCTACCATGGCGATTACCGTGATGTTCCTGCAAAATTATTATGTCATGCAAAACGTCTACGGTAGTCCCGACCACAACGTGTATTGTTTAGGATCCTACAGTTGCGAGGTGAGCAGCGTCGGCATGTTGTTTTTGATCAAGGTCCTTTACATTCTTTTCTGGACATGGGTACTCAACCTCATCTGTCGCGCGGGGGCCCCGGGCTTTGCCTGGTTCTTGGTCCTCTTGCCCTTTTTGGTGTCGTTCATCCTCTTGGCCTCTCTGTTTTTCCAAGGCAGTTAGCCCCCTACCCCTACCCCTCCCCGACTCCCACCTTTCCACCCTCATTATGTGATGATATATCAGATAATGACTACTAGACGCCGCCACACTCACTCAAGGTCGTCGGCTGCGACACGTGCGACACGATCCAATCATCGGTCCATACCGACCCCTCAAGTACGCACCCAAGACGGTTGGAAAATCATTCATGTGGCCGGAACCCCCCAAGAGCGCGGATTCACCCATGGATTTCTCCTTCACCAAGAACTCGCCCGTATCCAAGAAAAATTCCCGTTCATTGTGAACGAAGAACTCAGGTATCCGTATAAAAAATACCTCGCCACGTGTCGCCGGACGATTACCCCCCTCTTGAAAACCGATTACCCCGAGTTTTACCAAGAGATCCAGGCGATTTCCGAGGGGGCCAAGCAGGCCGGTACAGACATTCCGGTGGACGTCTTGGTTGCTTGGAACGCACTGATGAGCATGTACGAGTATTTGCATCCCGCCCCCAAGCGGCGCGAACGCAGTGGGCGTTGCAGTGCCTTTATTGCCACGGGTAAAGCGACTCGTAACGGCGAAATTGTGATGGGACATACGACGCATACTGACCTGGTCTCGGGTGCATTTTTCCATATTATCATGTATGTGCGGCCGCATCGTGGTGTCCCTTTTTGCATGCAGACCGCGGCCGGATGCATCGCCAGCGGCACCGACTGGTTCCTCACGGAGGCGGGTATCGTGGGTTGCGAGACGACCATCAGCAACATCAATTATCGGCCGACGTTTTCCCCAGGACATGCCCCGTATTTCTGTAGGATACGACATGCCATGCAGTATGGTAAATCCTTGGATGATTATGCCGCGATCATGACACACCATAATGCGGGCGACTATGCGTCATCGTGGCTCTTCGGTGACGTACGTTCTCAAGAAATCATGCTATGTGAGCTCGGGTGCAAAATCGCCCATGTTCAGCGCACCCGCGACGGTATCTACTACGGCATGAACAGCGCCATCTCGCCGGAACTTCGGGCCCAAGAAACCGACGACCAAGAATTTTTCAATCCCCAAACCTCGTCGGGGGGACGCAACGCACGCCTGCACGAATTGTTGTATAAGATCCACTACGGCAAATTGAACCCCGAAATAGCCCAAACGATTCTATCGGATCATTACAACGTGGCGACCAAGAAACGCAAACCCGGGGCCACCACGATTTGCGTCCATACCTATGACGACGCCACGGATTACGCCGAAAACTACCCCCACGGCTGCACCGATGGCAAAGTTCTGGATGCAGCCAGTGCCCGTCGGATGACTTTCTGGGGTCGCTTCGGCCCCTGTTGTGGTCGCGGGTTCCATGCTCCCCATTTCTTGGAACATCATCCACGCTACAAAAAATGGTGTGACGTCCTGGAAAGTTACCCTGTGCATCCATGGACGCAATTGCATGCATGATCTCTCCGCTCAAGATGGAAAGATCATACCAAGAACAGTATAGGATCATACCACGACCCCCATCTCACGACCCCCATTTAATCCATGGTCAAGACGGATTTGCGGAGAGCGTAGTAAACCAAGGGAATAAAGACGCTGTAGAAGCACCAGAGTCCACCCACGTGTTCTGTGCCGTAAAATAATCGTGTGGTCAAAAAGAGTACCATGGATTTTAACGCGCACACGAAGCCGAAGGTTGGCCAAATATGCGGTACAGGCAGTTGCGGATCTTTGGTCTGGACATGGATAGTTCCTGTACGCGGACGCCACTGCATCAACAAGGGAGTACCTACGTACCAGAGTCCCCCCATGGTCAATAAATACGAACCGTAGGCAAATTGAAAATGTTTCATGTAATTCCATTGCCAAAAGAGGTGCGTGGTGCGGTCTTTCAATGTGCACTCCTTCTCTTTGGTCGTCAAAAATTCCCACGAGTAGCGACCCATCACCACGACATATAGGAACAATAGAAAGGCAATGACCCAACGGTTTATTTCTGGCAATCCGGTATTGATGGTGAGAATCGCCCCACCCAATACCACTGGCTGCAGATGATTCAGGACCATTCCCACAATAGAAACAGTCCGATTGTAGTCGTCGCATATGGGATGATTCCAAAGTAAATAGTCAATACCTTGCATCAAGGATACAAAACCGTAGCATACGCCGAAAATTTGGTCGGGGAATGCCCCTAAACTGTATACTATGATGGCTCCGGCCAGACCCATCGTCAATGAGAACAGGCTCATGGATGCGGAAAAACACATGGTATCTTTGACGAGTACTCCTATACTATTTGTTTATTTTGTGGCCTCGGAACCGGATAAAGGGGCGATTTCCATCACGAATTGTGTCTCCCCATTACCGCTGCGATTCAGGGGGGTCAATTCGCCAATCGGGTGTTCATCGCCGAGTAAATACGCGTCGTCTTGTTCGGGGCCGCGTTCCAAGTCAGTAACAGGTGCCGAAGTATCGTGGGTGGCAGCAGACAACAATAGGGTCAATGTTTCTTGGTCTATAGAATCACTGGCTAACAAGGATTTGACTTTCTGTACGGTACTATTGTCCACCTGTTGGTCTATGAGCGATTTATAAATGGCAAACCGGTGTTGTTTCATCACGGTGGTTGGCATGTTTGACGATTTTTTGAAAAAATCGCCGACGAGAATAATTTTCAGTTTATCCAATACCTCGTTGCTCCCCATGATTTTAACATGGTCTTGGAGGTAACTGTACAGCTTGACCCGTTCTTCTAGGGGAACAGTGGTCAAGTGCGACGAATGATTGGACAATATCGGGGTGAGCTTTTCCATGACACTTTCATCAATATTATTATGTTTATTCAGAAGCTTGCAGTAAATATCAAAGCGTTCTTCCGAAGACACGGAATCTTCGTCATCTTGGTCATTCAGATGCTTTTGGGGAGGCAATTCGGCGGATATTTCGTTGACTTCGGTCACTGCCGGTGATGGTAGTTGAGAATCACGACGACGACGGGTCGGGGGGTTTACCTCAGACTTGCCGAAGAAGTAGGACAAGAACCCTCCGGTAAACGTAGACGAAGACGGTATCGCAGATGTATGGGATGGATGGGTAACCCGATTTGGTTTGTGTTCTTTGGCATCGGTTTCACTGTTTCTGGAACCGGCGCCCGAGGAAAGACGTTCAATTACGACCACATCAATGGGAGCCAGCTGGTCTTGAATGGCTTTGTCCAATACGTTGGAATTTTCAATCATTTTGCAGTAGATGGCGAATTTTCCGTCTAGGTATTTGAGACCGTCGCCGTTGCGATGTTCAGGGTCCAACGAAAGCACCTTGTAGATATCAATCGCTGTCAGGTAAAAATCGCGACTGTTCATCAACTCATTTTCCATCTTTTTTTGGACTTGCAAGAAAAGTTCAATGGAACCGATGAGACCCGTCACCAGACTCAACATGCAACATATGATGGAAATATATTGTTGTTCTAAAAAAGGCTGTAATCCAATGTTCAGCACCGACGCAAACGCAGAAATGATGATGATGGGAATGCGAAAATATTTCAACAGCGACAACAATAAGAAGTACTGTTTTTTGTGGTAGTCGGATAAAATAATACAATTGCAGCGGATATTTTCTAAAATAATGTCGGCGTCTTCGGGCCACGCCGATCCGCGGCCCGCGATTCCATCCTTATCTTGTATATTGCGTTCAGATTCGCTGGAGTTGCTGTCTATTTTGGGAACATGGTTCGGAAAGGGTGTAGACATCACGGTATACAATTACGCGAGATAGATTTTCCATGTTACAGTGTCACGGGAACAAGACCGGGGTGCCCCCCATAGGAAAAATTGATTTAGAAAACTTCCCACTGTATTGTAAAAGAGTACGTAAGATGTCGGGAAAACCAGTCATGATCAAAGATGTGGTGGAGTCAGAGGGGGTTCTTCAATTTACCCTATTTGATATTCCCATGTGTTACGCGAACGCATTGCGTAGAACGGTGTTATCAGATGTCCCTGTATGTGTGATTCGCAGTGAAAATGAGGCAGTCAATCAGTGCCACTTTGAGGTCAATACGACGCGATTTCACAACGAAATCTTGAAGCAGCGGCTGAGTTGTATTCCGATTCATATGAAAGACATGGAGGTTTTGCCAGGAAAGTACGCGCTGGAGGTGGATATGCACAACGATTCTGACGAAATCATGTATGTGACTACCGAGCATTTTCGCATCAAAAATAAAGAGACGGGAAACTACACGACCAAGGAGCAAACTCGGGAAATATTTCCCCCTGATCCCATGACCCACGATTATATTCAGTTTTGCCGCTTACGTCCCAAGATCAGTGAGACGATTCCGGGTGAACATATCAAGTTCACGGCGGACTTTTCGGTATCCACGGCCAAGGAAAACAGCATGTTCAACGTGGTGTCCAAATGCACTTACCAAATGACGCCGGACCGGGAAGCTGCCGAGAAGGAATGGAAGAAACGCGAGGGAGAGTTGAGAAAAAAACTGACTTCTATTACGGAGGACGAAATAGAATTTGAGAAGCGAAATTTCCAACTCCTGGACGCCGAACGATATTATATGCCAAACAGTTATGATTTCACGATTCAGTCTATTGGAATCTACAGCAACTCGGAAGTCGTCAAGAAGGCCCTCACTGTATTACAAAATAAGTTGGTTGATACAATACAGTTGGTGGCCAACGACGACATTGCAATTAGAAAAAGTGAGACTACCATGGAGAATTGTTACGACGTCATTTTAGAGAATGAGGATTATACCCTCGGAAAAATCGTAGAATTTGTACTCTATGAACGGTATTATATGAAGGACAAGACGCTCTCCTTTTGTGGTTTCAAAAAGATGCATCCGCATTTCACGGAGAGTGTATTGCGTTTAGCCTTTGTGGAGCCGACCGAAAAGGACCAAATACGCTATGTGTTGAAGGAGGCGTGTATGGAAGGTGAACAGCGGGTCAAACAAATCTTCGGTCTATTCTAATATAGAGGTACGAACATGGAGACATGGGCGGCGTATGCGTGGGCGTTTGGTATTGTGATAACGGTAATGTTTTTTCCGCAACAGTCCATGCGGACCGCGGTAAACAGTGCGTGGTATAAGAATATACGTCCGGCGGCGACCCCGCCCAATTACGTGTTTCCAATTGTCTGGACTATACTTTACTTTTTGATCGGGGTGGCTTTGGCACAGACATTGCAGTTACCCAAGTGGACAGATACGGTCACGATCCTGTTGTATGTTTACGGGTTCAATTTGATATGCAATGTACTGTGGTCGTTTGCCTATTTTGGTAGTCGGGACGTGGCGTTGGCTCTAGTGATTTTAGCGGCAATTGTGATCTCTACGGCACTTCTGTTGTATTATACGTATTTGCTGTTGCCTTTGTGGGTGGTGGGTATCTTGGTACCGTATCAACTATGGGTCATATTTGCCCTGTATCTGAACGCGGCGTCGTTGTATAAGATAAAGAAAAATTGATTCTTGTGCATGACCTTTACAAACACGCATTATACCCGCCTGCGAAACATGGAATCTGCGAACAAAGTGGTGGATGCGTATATCATTCAGTTCAAGGATGATATACGTGAAAAGATGAATGCGTTGGAACTGATTACCAAGGAAACTTCGGATGAGCAACGCGACCGGGTACGTGAACTCTTGGAGTTCATTTACGAGTATCCGAAGTTGGTATTGACCAAACAAGATTTGACATCAACCAAGTCAAAAAAACCGCTCCCTGCTTCAGATGCTGCTTCGGTCACCAATGTAGTAACTTCTGTTACTACATCTGTTGCCATTCCGGACGACCAGATTTGTGTGGCTAAACGTTCCGACGGGGTTCAATGTACACGCAAAAAGAAGAAGAATTGTGACTATTGTGGTACGCATGCCAAAATTGAACAGGTACAGGCTGAAAATTCGCGTATCAATGCGTCCATGTCCTCCACCCAAAAAATGGAAATCTCTGCCGAGGACATTGACGGAATCATTTACTACATTGACAAATATGACAATGTGTACCACACTGAAGACATCATGGACGCAAAAGAGAATCCGCGCATTATTGCTAAAGCGGTAAAAATGGGAGACAATACGTATAAGATTCCCGATTTCATGGTCTGAGGCCTCTTTATGTGGGACCCGGCTCGGGCCCAGGTCCAGCTCCTTCAAGAGAAATGTTCTCAGTTATTTTACGCACGATGGTCTCTTTGGTCACTACCTTCCGGTTACCTAAAATAAAGTTATTTAGCTCATTTACCTTGTCAGAATCACCTTGAAAATACGTCGATAAAACTTCCAACAGGACACTTTTGGTGATGGGTTGCTTGACATTCTTTTTCTTGTAAAGAATCTGACCATTGTTAATGTCAAAGCAATCTATTTGATTGTTACGCATGATGTCTATCAGCAACTGAGAAACACGTTTCTTTTCTGATTTACGCTTATGCATTTCTTGTTGCAGCGTGCGCATTTCATTGTCAATTTTAACCCAATCTTTGATGATGGAAACCAACTGTTCTTTATCCATTTCTATACCACTATAGTATAATTTTTATGCCCCTATAGTACAAATTACGGGGATGATGCGACAATTAAATTTGACTATAAACCCGGGTAGGAATTATGACCCGGTACCTTCACCACCAATGCTGAACGGTTCATCGGTGGTGGCGGCCATGCCCTTTTCCAAGCGAAAATTTTCGTCCATCACGTTGTCGTCACAACCCATCAGTTTCAATACCCGTCCCGTCATTCAGCCACCCCAACCTCGTCCCACGGCCATACGTCCCTATACTAGGAATGTGCGGCATGTGACCGAGGCGAATCCAATCAATGTGGATCATGCTGCAAAGATGGTATGGGGGAAACCGACCTGGTATTTGTTGCATACCATGGCTGAAAAGATTCGGGCCGATTTTTTTGCGATTAACCGTTCGGACGTGTTGCAGACAATTTATACGATTTGCATCAATTTGCCATGTCCAACATGTTCCGGGCATGCCAAGGAGTATTTGACCAAGAACCAGTTTTTTCAAGTACGTACCAAGGATGAATTGAAATCGTGCCTGTATCATTTTCATAATGCGGTCAATGCACGTAAAGGAGTGCGTATTTTTCCTGCCGAACAACTGTCCCAGTACAGTCAAGCCATCCCTGCTCAAATCGTGGAACAATTTTTAATCGCGTATAGCCGTAAAAGCAAAAATATACGGTTGATTGCGGACGACATGCACCGTCAATCTGTGACGGCGCAGATCAGAGCATGGTTCCAGCGTAACATTCAATATTTTGACGGAGCTGTCTCTCAGTTTCCGTGAAGACCGATTTTACGCCCGAAGCCTACGACTGCTTGGTGGAATAGACGCCGTTCAAATTCCGGCATCTGTAAATGGTTTTGGACGGTTTGCTGCAGACATCCACATTGGTAAGGCTCGTGTATTGGAAGCGCGGTTCTTTGGTCCACCGAATCAAGTAGGTCCATGCAATGCCGCTACAGACGCCGATGACCACGGAGACCCACATATATATGAACCGGTTGCATGAATTGGACGTGAGCCAAGCGATTTCAAAGACAGTTAAAAAGAAGAACAGCACCAAGGAAGTCCAGTTTTGTTGCAAAGAAATCAGCGCATTGTTGTAGGTGACCGGAGGGGCCACAAACGACGTGAACAAATAAGAAAAGGTATAACTGTATAAAAGGATATTCAGAGGGATTTGCGAAAAAGGACGCACCACCCCACCGCTTTCAATTGGAACAGTGCCCAAGTACATGGTATTGCATTTGTAATTTTGTCCCATTTGGTAGTCGTCGCCCATACCAACTGAAAGAAATTGGCCTATCGTGCTGGCAATGAGGGACGCCAAGAAAAGTCCGATGAGGTAGACGAATCCTCGCGGATCCAAATTGAAAAAGGACTGCAATAAGAAAAATGATATCACAATGATTGGTGCTAAACGAAATATCAAATACAAGACATTGAATACGTTGTATTGTTGGCTCATGATGTTTACCCTCTTGATAATATATACGCACAAAATAGTACCGATGGGTAAGATATCTCTACAGTAGAATGAACGTAAAGACAATATGATATATAATATTATCCATGGGTATCCCGGCATATTTCTCGTATATTATCAAGTCGCACATCCATATTCTGTTGAATTTATGTACACTGAAGAAGACGACACAAATTCAACACTTGTACATGGATTGCAACTCCGTCATCTACGACGTGTATCGTGAGTGTCTCATTAGTGACCCTAACCCGTCTTTTGATACGATTGTTCATGCAGTGATGTTGTATATTATCTATGTGGTCAAGACGATTTCTCCATCTAAAACGGTCTTTGTCGCCTTTGATGGGGTGGCTCCGATGGCCAAGATGAAGCAGCAAAAAATGCGGCGTTTACGGGCAGAGATGGAAACGGCCGGCGAAACCCCGTCGGAACTCGCGTTTCGTACGACCATGATCACACCCGGAACACGGTTCATGCGCCATCTGTCTCAGCAACTCCATTGTTTGCAGGCACTGTTGTCCTCTTATCCAACGGTAGTTATTTCCGGTCCAGACGAAGTGGGTGAAGGAGAACATAAAATGTGCGCACACATGCGTGCACACGGTGACCCCCGCGACACGGCGGCCATCTACGGTCTGGATTCGGATTTGATCATGCTCTCACTCTATCATCTCCATCTCTATAAAAACATCTATGTGTTTCGGGAAGCCCCCGAGTTTTTCCGGTCAAAGATTCCCATCAAATTTGAAAACCCCAAAGACCCGTATTTTATAGATATTGCGGCCTTTACCTCTTCTATTTCCCATGAAATGGTGCATGGCTCCGGGAAACTATCGGTTCGTGATACGTACTGGAACTATGTGTTTTTGTGTTTCCTGTTGGGTAACGACTTTTTACCGCATTTTCCGGTCATCAATCTGAGAACCAATGGTATCCAGGTCGTGATGGATACATATTTTCATATGCCGGAGCCTTATGCCCGCATGGTGGTATGGGAACCGACGCAGGTGGCACCGCGAATAAGATGGGACGCTTTCGGCGTGTTTCTGGGTAGACTGGCTGCGATAGAGCACGAATTGTTGATGCAGGAATATGCGATACGTGAGAAGCAAACCAAGCGGTATTTTCCAGAGACCACTCCCGAAGAGCGAGAGGTGTCGCTGTTGCATGCACCCATTCAGTTACGAGGACAAGAATTGTATATTTCACCTGGGGAGGCAGGATGGGAGACGCGATATTACAAGGTGTTGTTTCATTGGAAACAACCTTCCGAATCCGAAATCCGGGGTGTCTGCGTGAATTATTTGGAAGGATTGGAGTGGGTATTCAAATATTATACCACTGGATGTCCACACTGGCAGTGGAAGTACGCTTACGATTATCCGCCTCTCCTGAAGGATTTGTATAAGCATGTGTCAAGTAATTCGTCGCATGATTTTTTTACAAATACCGAACAAACCACACCTTGTACGATGGATGAACAGATGCGGTTCGTGTTACCGGCCAGTATGAAACGAAGTGAAGGATGTATTACCGATGAAGAGTATGAAGAAGAAAAAAAAGCCGGACAAGGCCACGCCACACAATGGGCTTTTTGTAAATATATGTGGGAATCGCATATTGTGCATTAAGTCAGATGCAGAGATTGCATCAAGGTAAAGTAGGAGGACAGAAGGATGGAAGTAAAGTTACGTAAGGACATGCCGCCATAGAAGATGAGCCATTGCGAAGCGATACAGTAGGGAGAGGAGGTCAGTAAATAGGATTGGACTATACCGAAACGGTACCAGTCGTCTGGTGTACAATAGATGGCATGAAACCGTGAAGAGAAGTAATAGAGAGACATCCATAATAAGAACACTAAGGCAGTACGTCGTGTAAACCAGTATATCTGTTGTTTGAGTTGCATAGAAGCTTGCAAGGTATTCAGTGAGTGATAAGAAGCATAATCAATTTTTATCACATCATAACTAAGAGAAGATGGAAAAGATAAAGGTATGTTCTGTGGGATGGTAGAGATTGCGCAGATGGTCAGAAAGGAAATGTGTTTGATGGATTTTGAACAGGGAAGTATATTCAGGCACCGGGCATTCGGATAAAACGTGTGTGTACAAATAAGGATGTAATTCTTCAGCCTGAGTCCAACGCGTCTGAAGAAAGAAGACGGAAAGAACCCGATGCAGGCATTCCGAGGATATCTGACGGTTGCGATGCAGTTCCACCGCATGGGTTTGCATCTCGCAAAAGTCATTGTATGAAATTGTAAAGGGCTCGGACAATTCTTCACCACGTTTTACCGCATAAAACAGGGTTAGCCAGTCCTCGTCACGGTTGTCGTCTTTGTTCGGTTGCATATCTTGGTACAATATGATTTTTAATTGAAATTACAGACGAAAAGGCGATTCAATTTTTGCGAATGACATCGGTACTGCGACGGTACGAAGATATGTGGAATGAAGTGTTGTTGATGCGGGTGCAGGGTATGGAGGTGGGAAAGGGAATGGCACAGAAAGAGTTGAGAGAGGGAATGCGGTCGATAAAGAGAGCAGAAAGCGCGAGTGAGATGTACCGACGAACAAAAGAGGGAGAGAAGGAAGTGTGGGGAACGATATACAGCCGCAAAACCAGCCCCGACGGACGGTACCAGTACGAAGTATACATCCAAGGGGAAGGAACCCACCGAGCGACATCACGCGAAAAACATGCCCTGTACCAACAACACCTCTTCCACCGTTTCATCCAAGAACGACGGGGAGGTCTCTCCTGTCACATGGAACTCATCCACCCACCCCCCTTCACCCACCCCCTTCTTGGTACATCCAATCAACAAGGTGTATAAGATCCAATACACTCGTTGGACATGAAACTCTCATCCACCCCCTTCTTGGTACATCCAATCAACAAGGTGTATAAGATCCAATACACTCGTTGGACATGAAACCCCCTCCCACACCTCTCATCCACCCCCTTCTTGGTACATCCAATCAACAAGTGTATAAGATCCAATACACTCGTTGGGAATTGAAAATGTACCAAGAGAGGTGCCAGCTGGGGGACCTAATCCGACCCTAACCCCCCACCCCCGATTCTTCCATCAACAAAGTGCATAAGATCCTATATCCTCATTGCGTATTGAAACCCGCCGCCGCCGCCGCCGATTCTTGGTACATGCATCCAATGAAGGTATAAGATGACACATTTTGGGTACGTGTCCCGCCGATTCTTGGTACATCCAATCAACAATGGTATAAGATCCGAATCCGGGCGTTGGAATTGAAACCCTCGCCACTCGCGATTCCCACATTGGGGATTGAAAATGTACCAAGAGGGGCGCCCTACGGGCGCCAACCGCACCCCCCTCGCCGATTCTTGGTACATCCAATCAACAATGGTATAAGATCCAATACACTCGTTGGACATGAAATCCTCAACCACCTACCCGCTACCCTTATTCTTGGTACATCCCGAACATCCCAATGAATGTATGTGATCCTATAGTCATGTTGGGTGGAATAGTACCAAGAAGGGCACCGACACCCCCCCACCCCTTCTTGGTACATCCAAACCCATGGTATCGTATACCCATGGGTCCAGGGGGCAGCGAATACACCAAGTGCGTGCCCGAGCCTTGCATGGATATCCGGGTCATTTCCCGCCGAGGACCCTAATACAACCCTAACCCTAACCCTAACAACCAGATAGACCACCCAAAGGACTGTATAGGGTCTTCTCTGAGGCAGGGGTCACACCGTCTTGATGCACAGTGCACCACGGTGAGACGGCACCCGTTGCGCAGCAAACAGGGTGCACGTGCGGCGCCCGCAGGGCGCCGCCAACCCCATTCCACATTCTTGGTACATCCAGACCCCCCGAACCCCCCAATGAATGTATGTGATCCTATAGACATGTTGGGAGATGGAACCTCGCCACCCCGCACATCCCCCAATGAATGGTATAGGATCTTACATACCAAGGCGCCTTATACCCTAACCCCCCCACCCACCCCGTTCTTGGTACAATCCCAACATGAGTATAGGATCCCATACACTCGTTGAGAATGAAACCCCCACCCGGGCCGATTCTTTCAATCCACGGTACAAGATCCCATAGACATGTTGGGTGAATGGTACCAAGAGAGCCGCCCTCATCCCCCACTTGGTACATCCAAGTGCGTGCCCGAGCCTTGCATGGATATCCGGGTCATTTCCCGCCGAGGGGGTGGGGGGTTAGGGTAAGATTAGGGCCTCCCCAGCGCCCCCCGGCGGGAAATGACACGGGGGTTGACCCCGTCCACCCGTCTTGGTGCACTGTGCACCAAGGTGAGACGGCACCCGTTGCGAAGCAAACCGGGTACCCCATTCCACATTCTTGGTACAAATAACCAACGTCCATGTGTCATCCATCACCGGCTTCGCGGAAGTGGTACCAAGAGGGCCGCCAACCCCCCACTCACCCCCAATGAATGTATAGGATCCCATACCATGTTGGGGGAATCGTACCAAGAGGGCGCCCTACGGGCGCCCACCCGAATCCAACCCTAACCCCACGCCCGGACAGGCAGGAAAAAATGTACAATAGATACACTATATACACATGGTCTTGGTACGTTCCCTATGCATTGGTTCGCGCAGCGGCCCGCTCGCGGAACCCCCGGAAGGTCTTGACCGGGACCCGACAGAGGGGGCAGAGCATGGGGATGCGGCTGGGTACATTGGTTTCTACCACCCTCAGAAAGCAGGCGCGACCAAATTCGTGCGCGCATCCACAGGCAATCATCTCATTCTTGGTGTGTTTTTCTAGACAAATGCCGCAGTCGTCGTCACATAGACGGGTCAGATCCGCCCTCTTCACCACCCGGGCAGACTTCTCCGCCTTCTCAACCCATTCGTCGGCAGTCGGCACCCTCCGGCGCACCGGCGGACGTGCTGCCGGCGGGTCCCTCCTGCGTACCGGCCACCGTGCTGCCGCCGGCTCTGCCACCACCGGTGCCGGTACCGGCAGAGGCATCCCTGCTTGTTCTGCTCTCTCATTATTCGCTCTTTCTTGTTGCAGTTGAAGCCCCCGGATACGCTCATTGGCCTCAATCCTGGCGAGATTGTGCTCAAAGGCCTGCTTGATGCGTCCCAGCAGCTGGATAATCTCCACCGCCTCCTCCCGCGAGCTGGTGAACATCAACCCCCTGACAAACTCACAATAGTTTCGCAGCGCACTCAAGAAAGACGATGGCATGTTTGGTGGTATTCGCCCCCTATATACGCCACCCAGGCATTTCAATTTTACGTCGTCTCAAACATCCCTATACCATGCACGCTTTGGCAGAACCAACCCCATATATCGTGTCACCTTGCTGCCAATATCCTACTCATTTCCCGCCGGGCCCTGCACAGAGAGCCGCCCGCAGGGCGGCGGGGCGCGGTCGCCTGGACTAACATAGAACCCTAACCCAGATCCTAAGCCGGGTGCTACGGTCTCTCGGCGCTGCTGCTGCTGCCCGCGGGGCGCCCCCATCTTGGTACAATCAATCAGGAACACGCCGCTGCTGCTGCTTCTGCTGCTGCTCAGCGGGCGCCCAGGGCACACTCGGCTTCCCCAGAGCCATAACCGGAGACACTCATCTTGGTACAGTCAAATCTTGGTACATCCAGGATCAAAAACCAAACCAGTTCGCAAAAAGGATGACAACCTCCAACCCCCTCCTCAATTCAAAACCTATAGGGTCTTCCTACATTCCAAGAACCAAGAAGGGTGGGCCAACCCCCCAACCCCACCAATCCCCAAAGACAGTATAGGATCACCCTACCAATAACCTTCTTGGTACATTCAACATCTTGGGTCATAGGTTCCGTCGCCCGCCCCCCGTCAAAAAAAACTACGACTACCATCCACCCAACCTTAAATTGCATCAAAGTCAAAATCCGTCATACGCTTACTGGACCCGCC
>Ga0214921_10002103_pt1 | contig 32900 bp, 19 predicted proteins | sample LL1505_MetaG_FD_177992 | JGI IMG/M metagenome (GOLD analysis project Ga0214921, IMG submission 177992) | Freshwater microbial communities from Lake Lanier, Atlanta, Georgia, United States - LL-1505 | ecosystem: Environmental > Aquatic > Freshwater > Lake | place: USA: Georgia | collected... | reverse complement strand
CCACATTCTTTACAAGATGCTTTTCTTCTATTATGTTCGCAAAACGATGAACCGCCACATTCTTTACATTGTGATTTTATTCTTTTATGTTCACAAAAAGATGAACCTCCACATTCTTTACATATTGTTCTGAGTTTATTATGTTCACATATGGATGAACCACCGCATTCTTTACATTGTAATTTTATTCTTTTATGTTCGCAAATGGATGCACCTCCACATTCTTTGCATTTTGATCTTTGTCTATTATGTTCGCATAACGATGAACCTCCACATTCTTTACATATTGATCTTATTCTATTATGTTCACAAATGGACTTACCACCACATTCTTTACATATTGATCTTATTCTATTATGTAAACAAATGGATGAACCACCACATTCTTTACATATTGATCTTATTCTATTATGTTCACAAATGGATGAACCTCCACATTCTTTACATATTGATTTTTGTCTATTATGTTCACAAATAGATGAACCACCACATTCTTTACATATTGATTTTTGTCTATTATGTTCACAAATAGATGAACCACCACATTCTTTACATATTGATTTTTTTCTGTTATGTTCACAAATGGATGAACCACCACATTCTTTACATATTGATTTTTGTCTATTATGTTTGCAGAAAGCAGAACCACCACATTCTTTACATGTTGATTTTATTTTATTATGTTCGCATAAAGATGAACCACCACATTCTTTACATCTTGATTTTATTTTATTATGTTCACATAACGATGAACCACCACATTCTTTACATGTAAATTTTATTATATTATGAATACATATTGTTGATAATCTACATTCTTTACAATTATATTTATTTTTATTATGTATGCAAATATATTTTGATTTAAATTTTTTTTCTATTACTACACATAATTTTATATCTTCTATATATTCATTGTTATTTATAACTTCTTTTAAACTATTATTATTGATATTTTCAAATAATTCAATTTCCATTATTATTTTTTAATAATTATAATTTTTAATATTTATAAATTTCATTTTTTTTAAATTGTTTAAAATATTATGACTTTATATAAAATTATAAAAAATTTGTTTATAGTGAGGAAACTTAGGTTTTCTCAACATACCTTCTTATTTTTAAGTATTTTTATAAAAATATTTTTTATAAAAAAATATATTTAGTATAATTTTATTTTGTGATGACAATATATATGAATGCAAATTTTATTTTAAAATTTATCTTGTTAATTTATTATGCTTAATCTATAATTTTCATTAAGACTTTAATGAAAATATCATTAAAATAATTTTGGAAATCTATCTTTGATTTCATTCCATAATCTTAATTTTTCAGAACTTTCATTTCGTTCTTCTTCAACATTTTTATTTCTTTCATCCACTTTTAGTTTAATTTTATCATATTGAAGTTTATCTTTTTTATTCAATTCTGAATAATTTTTTGATAATATTTCATTATCACTTTTTATTTCAATATTATATTTATCTAATCTTTTTTGATGTTTTTCTTTTTCAGATGGTGATAATTTTGAAATATCAATATCAGGAATTACTGTTGAAAAATTTATTTTTGAATATTGAACTTGATTTGATATCCAAACTCCAAGAGATTTTAAAGATTCATATATTTCTTTCTTTGATTCATCATTATCTGGATTTTTAAATTTTTCTTTTGGTAATTGATTATTTTTTTCAATATAATCAACAAATTGTTGATATTTATCCAGCCATAATTCAAAATTCGATACTTTTGAAAATAAATTTTTATATGTAAATAATAATTTTTCAAAATTTACTTTTTTATTATTATCATTTTCAAATTTATTTTTATTATATATTTTCTCTTGTGTTTTTAACCAAATTCTTAAATCATATTCTTCTTTTTTACTTTTATTTTCATAAGGTAATCTTGCATTTTTTTCAATAAAAATTATTACCGAATTTAATTTATCATTCCATATATTTATTTTTTCATCAAATAAATTACTATATTTAGTCTTAAAATCACTCCATTCATTACGAATGATAGGATCTTTCATTGCTTTTTCATTTTTAACATATTCATCATTATTTCTAATAATCCATTTTGCTAATAATACATCTTCATGATCTTCTGTAGATGCTTGAGATGGTAATCTATTATTATTTGTAATAAATTGTTCTAGATCTTCTAATCTTTTAGACCAAATTTCATTCGGAAGAACAAATAAAGATTTATTTTCTGAAACAAAATCTTTCCAAAGTTTTTGAATTTCTGGTAGTTTCATTATATTTTGATTATTTTTAAAATCAAATAATTGATTTTTTAAAAATGAACCTACTTTTTTTTCAAATATATCTTGACTTTTTTCAACAGGTCTTATATTATATTTTTTAATAAATTCTTTTAATTCTTCTAAGTTTTTCTTCCAAGAATCAATACCATAACCAAACTTTCGAATAGAAACAATAACATCATCTAGTTTTTTATATAAACCTTCATAATCTTTTTTATTTCTTTCTAAAATTCCTCCTTTGTTTCCATCTATATTCATAATACAAACTTTATTTTCTGTAAAATTTTCATCAAATTCTTTTAATTGTGATATAAATACACTTATTTCATTATATTCATCACACCATAAAAAAACTTTTGATATTTTATGAATATTATTTTTATCTTTTCGATTTGCACGAGATAATCTCTGAATATTACGAATTTTACTTTCACTTGGATATGAAATAAATATTGAATCACATTGTGGAATATCAATACATTCGTCAAGTATTGCTACTGAACAAAGTATTGCGTATCCGTCAAAAGTAGAAAATTTATTTAATATTTCAGTTCTACTATTAGAACTATTATCTGAAATAATAGATTCTGAATATAAATCAATAAAATAATATTCATTTAGCTTATTTAAAATTGTAACCATTTGGATTGCTTCTTCTTGGTTTCTTAAATAAATAATACATTTTTTAGATCCTGTTTCTAACATTCCTCTTAAAATATATTTACCTTTTATTGTTAAATCTGTTGATTCTAAGGATACTTCTTTTGAAATATCATCAATATTATTTTTAGTTCTAATATCTGGTAAGTAAATTTCATAATCACAAATATGTTTTTCTGAAATTCCTTTTGACATTGGAAAAGAATAAATATTATCACCAAAAATATCTTTATTATTATATTCAACATCTTCTAAATTAAAAAATTTAGGAGTTGCAGACATAAAAAGTATTTTTTCATTCGAATTTAATAATTTATTTATAGGTGTTTCATTATTAAAAATATCATTTTTAGATAAATTATGAAATTCATCAATAATAATAATTTTATTTTTCATATTATTTAAAATATCTATTAAAATATCAACAGATTTAAAAGTAAAACTTAAAATATTCTTTTTATGTTTATTTAGTATTTTTACAATTTCATCTTTATCACGAACTCCTTCTGAATTAACAATAATGGAATTATATTTATTATCAATAAGTTGATTTTGAAATCTTTCTAAATTTTGTTTAGAATATGCAATTAAAGGAGATATAATAATAATATTATCATATTCTTTTGCTATCATTATTGATGTTAGAGTTTTCCCCATACCACATGGTAAATTTAAAATTGCTCTTTTAGAATTTTTAAGTTTTTCATATGCTTCAATTTGATAATAGTAAGGATCTAATATAGTTTTATGAGTAATTTCTGGATAAATAATAATTTCTTGTTTAATAAATTGTATATTAGTATTTTGTTTTAATAATTTAATATTTGGAGATAATTTAGAAGAATAATATACAATTCCACACAAATTATGGTGTGAAATCATAGCATAAAACCCGGCTAAATGATGAATTGTAACATTATTTGTTAAATCAAAATTTTTGCATTGAATTAAAATATATTCTTCATTCTCTTTTAACAAAATATCACACCCTAAATCAGGTAATGAATTTATTTTATTATGTTTTCTAATTAAACGATGATCATTCCAATCTCCTAATAAAGATGATTTTCTAAGTTCATATTCTGGAATATCTTTCCATAACCATAATTTTTTAGAATCATTTTCTAAAAATTGTTTAATAAAAATCTCGTATTGTTCGCCTTTGATTTGATTCATTGTTAAAAATAAGTATTATACCTTTATATTATTATTTATAAAAATAATAATAAAAATTATTCAATTTTTTTTAAGTGTTTATTAAAAGATTAAAAGATTTTAATTGTGATTTTGTTAATATATTTTTTTTATTAGGAAGGTAAATGTAGGAAACCTAGATTTCCTTACTTTTTAACCATTAATCGTGGATTAATATGCATTGCCTGTAATTCCTGTATTAACAATTTACTTGAATATGGAAGTTGAATCTTACTGAACTTTGTAGTATTATCTGAATATAATGATTTATAAATTCCTTTTTCTGGATTTACTGGAGATATCATACCTGTTTCATTATCAATCCATACAAAATATTTATCACTACAATCAAAAGTTCTTTCTTTTAAGAATTGAACAGATCCATGTGACAACATACAATTATGTGCAACAATACCGTTTGCTAAAAAGTTATGCGTATTTTCAACTTCAATATCACAAACTGGATGTAATCCTGCTGGTCTAATATCAATTACTTTTAGATTCATTGTTGGTAATCCAATATTATCTTTATTAACACCATATAATATTTTATAATTATTTTCGTCTGTAAACCAATCTAAAACACCGATTTCTTTAAAATATTCTTCTGCTGTTGGAAATGATTTTGATGTAAATTTACCAAATTGTGTTCCTTTTACTAAGTGATCTGTAATATCATGACATGATGGAATTGCATATTCATGTATGAATGCTTCTTTTTTTTTTAATTCATTAACTGCTTTTTTAATCGCTTCTTTTGTTGGTACTATTTTAGCTGGATTTTCTTTCTTAATATTACTAAAATTTGTTAATTGATCAACTCTTTCTACTATCCAATTATGTTGTCTAACAACTTCGTTTCTTAATCTTTTATATGATACACCCGCTTCTAATCGTTGATTTTTATGGCAACAATATCTAAAACCAATCTTTTCATAAAAAGGTATCAATTCTGCAATATCAAAATACATAGTTAGTTGATAATTACTATTTTCTAAATTCTTATCTATATTCTTATCTATATTCTTTTTTTTAGAAGAACTCGTTTCTTTAAATGATTGAATAGTAATCTTATTAATATCAAATCTATTGAATAATTTGATTATACTATCAAACATATTATTTAAGGAATCTCTGTTTTCATAAGATTTTGTTTTAGAAAATCCAATGGAAGATAATAAATCTCTTTTTCCTCTATGTAATCCTAAATGACATGTATGTCCATCTGCACCAAACATTCCTGCTAAAAATTCTCTAACTATTGGTTTTGGACATTCTGGATTTAGAATAAATTCTGGTAAAATAGCTTTTTGATTTACTTTTTTACCTATTATTAATCCTTTTAATTGCATGATATCTCTTAAGAAACTTTCTGGAATACGAATTTCATAATAATTCTTTTTTTCAAACTTTTCTTGAGTAATAAAACAAAAATGATTTAAATCATCTAATAATGCATTGACATCGATAGTATGACCTAAATTAATTTTTCCACTGTAATTATTTTTATCATTATATATTCCACCATCCATTATAAAATATCCAATAAATCTTGCAAATGCTAAACTTTTTAAATAATTCTCTTGATTATCAGTTTTCAATTTAATTTGTCCAACATCTAGTGTCCAATTATTACATTGTATAATTTCATCTTCTAAATCTATTAATGGATAATTTACACTTGATTTAATTCTAGTATTATTTACTTCTAAATCTTTTACTTTTATCCATTTATTATCAGATGTTAAGAAAAGATGTTCTGGAGTAAAAATAACTTTTTTACCATCTTGATAAGTTACTTCTAAACATTCTTTTTCACCTTTATTTGCAAAATTCAATTGTTTTGAATGAATGATTGAATTAGATTCTTCAGACCAAGATAACACTTTATTTCCATTATTATTTTCTAATTTCCCTAATTTTATACTCAAACCGTAACTCTGTGGTATTGGCATATGAACCAAACCACAATCCCTTTCCATCTCCCCAAATCTAAAACCACCATCCCGTGATCGACCTTCTGCTGGTTGCATGGTAAGTAATTGATAAGGACCGGTAGCTCTACTGTTCCCAGTCCAACATATTTTTCCATCTCTCCTAACTAAAAACACTTCTGAAGGTACATGGACACACCATACAGGTATATGTTGATTTTTAACAAATAATTCTTCACATTCTTCATCTTCAAAAAATTCATTAAAATTTTCTTTGAATAACTTACATAAATATATTTCTCGTGATTTAATATAATATATATTACATGTATATCCTGCATAAAATGCTTCAATTTGAATTTTATCTGCAATTTCTTTAAAGCATGTTTCATAAGTATCTTTACCACAATATAGTTGTTTAATATATTTTTTAGATATATCGGAATCAACATAATTCACATCTTTTTTATACATTACTTTTTTACCAATTATATCTTCTGCATATTGAAAACCAAATTTTTTTCCATCACTTGAAACCCACATTCTATGTTCTCCGGTTACAGCTAAATCAATAAATTTAGTTTTAATATAATACATATTACCAACATGTTCTGGATAATCAAATATTTCAAGCGGTTTTTCATATACTAAATTATTATCTTTTAAGGTTGCAATTTCATCATTCATAGTTAATTCATTGTGAAATTTCCATCCATTATTTGTTAAGATTTCTGTATTATAATCAATACAATGTTGTTTATCTTCTACAAGATGTTTTAATCTATAATAAAAAGTTGGTCCTATAAAAATTTCGGATGCAATTTGTTCTCCTGTTTTTCCATTATATAATATTTCTGTACCTGCACCATGATAACCCATTTTTTCCATCACTTCTTTAATATTTTCTACAGTTATTTTTCGGAAAGGTGTTGCATCTAATTCTGTTCCTGAAATAGCACCTACTTTACCAAATACACATTCAATTAATTGTGCAATTGTCATACGCTTTGGAATAGCATTTGGATTCATAATAATATCTGGAATAATTCCATCTTTTGTAAATGGCATATCTTCTTGTGCATATGTTAATCCAATCGTTCCTTTTTGACCCTTAAATACTTTTGCTTTCACAAAAGAATAGACTGTACCTTAAGCAGAATTAGGTTGATTAGACCATCATTTTCCACCGAAACCCGTGCGGTCGTTGAGGGAATATCATACATCTTATCATAGCGATGTTTAGATATTTTACCCGCGGATTACCCAATTCTTATCGTTATTACCATACCCGGCGCTATTAACGTGGCCATTATTTGTTTTCACAAAATAACTTGGTAGATAAGACTCTAAGGGCTTCCCCGTCATTATGAGGTTTCTTGCCAATCTTTTTAGAAAAAATATTCCAATAAGATTGACTAGCATTAGGTTTTTTATTGTTCATAACAATAATAAAGAACTCAACTATTTACCTTATAACAGAGCTTTAATGTTATAAGTAGAATGCTTTTCGACACTAGTCAAATCAATGTCTTGAGTTTCCTGTCCAAACAGGTTTTCCGTTTTCACTTACTAAAAATACTCCTGAACTAACTGTTAAACAATGAACAGTCCCTTCATAATCAATCCATTCTTCACTTTGTCCATTCTGACTGTTTTTATGTCCATGATTCATTTCTGGTTCTAATTTTGTTTTAATAATCGTAATAGTATAATTATCTGCATTAGATGTTATTGTTCTACCATCTTTCATTGTATTTTCTTTACCTGCGGCTCGTCTATCATGTAATCTCATATGAGATGACCATCCAGCATGAATACATAATCTACATAAATCTTCAGCCATCTTTATTGATGATGTATAATACATATTTGCATTGGATTTATTAATATAACCATCTCCTAACATCATAGAATCAATAAATAATCTTGATTGTTCTTTATTTAATTTCCATACCCATTCTGGAAAAAATTTATTTAATGCACCTACGCTAAATTGTTCCATATAATTTGCTAGTTGAACATCATAAATATTCCACCTGTCTTTATTACTAGGTTGAATATTTAATTTAAATCCCATATTTTCAATTGCAGGTTGTAATGCATTTTTTACTCGGTGTTTATTTGCGGCAATAAATACAGATCCTGTATTTTTTGTACAACAACCTTCTGCTAACCAAATACCAAAAAATGTAATCCAATCATTTATTTGAACAATTATTTTTTCTCTAATTTTATTATTTCCGTCTGTATATTCTGGAATAGTAAATGTTTCACCTATCCAATCTTCAGGTTGGAAATTTTCAACTGTTTTTTTATATTTTAATCTTTTACCAAAACAATCTTCTGCATTCATAAATTCATATTCTTTTTTATAATTATTTCCTTTACCAAATCTTTTTTTAATCCACATTCTATGGTTAGGAGTTACTGTTAAATCTACTAACTGAGAATGAAGTTTATACATTTTTCCTTTATAATCATAACAGTGTACTTTTTCAGGATGTTCATATTTAATATTATCATTTTCAATATCTAAAACAGCTACTTTATCTTCTAGTGTAATATCTTTTATCATTTTCATACCTTTTGTTGTATAAATGATTGTACTTGGTGGCGTGCACGCGTATTTATCGCCCACTTCGGGTATTCTGTCACTTCTAACCCGTACTTTTACAAAATTATATCCGTCCCCATTACTATTTTTATAAACTTTGTCTACAATACCTGATTCATTTGATCGTAAGGATGTACTTAAATCTCGTGCTTTAGGATCACCTTCAACAGCATCTTTTAACATTGTTACTTTACCAATAATAATGTCATTACCATCTACAAATGAATTTTCCTTTACAAAACCATTATTATCTAATTTATCGTAGGAACCAAAACTCATTTTTTCTGTGTAAATTTTACCATTTGGATAATATTTTTGCGGTTTACAAAATTTTTCATCTTCTAATGTTGCACTATTCTTTTTCTCTTCATCCATATAAGTTCTAAAAAAAGATGATCTAAATAATCCTCTATCAATTGCACTTTGATTAAATATTAAAGAATCTTCTTGATTATAACCAGTATAACATGCTATTGCAACAATCGGCATTTGGCCACTTGGTAGATCATCACTATGAACATATTTACTTGTTTCTGTATTCACGATTGGTTTCTGAGGATAATGTAAAATATGTGCCATTGTATCCATTCTAGATGCAAAAGCAGTAGAATAAATTCCCATTGCTTGTTTTCCCATTGCTCCTTGATATAAATTACGAGGTGCTTGATTATGATCTGGAAATGGAATATTACATGCAAGTACTCCTAGAATCATAGAAGGATGAATTTCACAATGTGTATAATTATAATATGAATAATTTTCTTTTTTATTTTCTAAAAGATTATCTTTAGACATACATATCATTAATGTATCTGATTCATTTACATCAATATATTCCATAATAGCATTATCTGTAATATTTCCTAAATCTTCATTTTCATTATTTGTTACTGTATTTTTTATCAAATCTTTCCACAATAATTTATTTTCAATAATATTATCAACATATTCATTTGTAATTCTTAATTTATTGTTTTCAACAATATATAATGGTCTACATAATCGTCCACCATCTGTCCAAATTTGTATTTCATTATAATTTATATACCAAGCAATAGATATAAATGGATTAATAATTCCATTTCTTCTTAATGATTTTAAATTATCAACTAATTTTTTTGGATCAAATGATTGTCCATACCAATCTCCATTTAAAAAAACTTTTACACTATCAAATATATCACTTGGTTTAATACCTTCTAATGATACAACACCAAACTCATCTAAACATGCTTTTATTGGTTCTTCTGAACATGGTATCGTTATTTGACACATTAAAGCCATGTTTTTAACAATACCAATAGAACCACCTTCCGGAGTTTCAAATGGACATATTACTCCCCACTGTGTACAATGTAATTTACGAGGATCTGTTAATTTACCATTTTTATCAATTGGTGCTACAATTCTTCGCATATTAGATAATGTACCTAAATAAGTTAATCGTTGTAATACTGCTGCAATACCTTTACGTGATTTTGCTTGATTTTTCAATCCCCAATTACCTGTTCCAAGTGCATATTTAATATCATTTTCAATACTATTTGGTTTCAGTTTTTTACTTAAATTTTGAGGAAGTTCTGAAATCCGACCTGCTAACATATCTTTTTCACATGTTTGCTTTAGTTCTTTCACAAATTTACCAAAATACGTTCTAAATAATTCCGCCATTAATTCTCCACTTGTTTCAATTCGTTTATTTAAAAATGAATCCCTATCATCATAACTTATAATTCCAAGATGACATTGTAATAACTTATTAACCATGTATCCTAAAAAATATGCTTTTTTAATAGGCGATGAACCAACATGAGGAAATAATTCTGTACATAAAACATCAAAAGTATATTTTAATTTACATTTATTTGTCTTATGTTTAATAGTTTGTAGTCCTGTAATATATTTAGATATATATTCTAATGCAATCTTTTGTGTTTGTATCGGTTTTGCTTCATCAATAGAAGCTTTTAATAGTTCCATTAGTGAATTATTATTTTCATTACCAATGTTATAAACTACTAATTCAACAATTGATTTATCACTAATAAAATTTAAAGCTCTAAAAATAATAATAAGTGGAATATCTTGTTTCATTCTTCTTAATCGAACTCTTATTACATTTCCTCCATATGATTCTTCCTTTGCTTTCATTTTAACCCATACCTGTGATATAACAGATGGATTATTTGGATGAACACATGATATTTCTGCATTTTCTGAATATTTATTTTGTGTTCCTTTCTGTTTAAAACAACATATTTTATTTTCACATTTTTTTTCCTGTGATATAATAATCTTTTCACTACCTTTAACTATAAAATATCCGCCATAATCATAAATACCTTCGCCCATATCCATTTTTGTTAAATTATTTTGATCTGATAAAACACAATATTTTGATCCAACCATAATTGGCATACGACCACATGGATATTTTTCTAATGTTGGATATATTATACTATCTTGCTCTCCTGTATTTGGATTTGTTTTAACCGTTTTATGATGAATATCAATATATAAATTTGCACCATAAGTTAATTTTCTTAATCGTGCTTCATTCGGATACATTGGTTTATTAGGTGCATCATATAAAACAGGTTTACTAATATATATTTTTCCAAATTCTATTTGATAGGTTTCTGTATATAATTGATTATCATCATTCCAACTATCTTTATTAAAAATTTTAATAGGATTAAATTCTTTTTCTTTTACTATAGCTTGTAATTGATAATTCATAAAATAATTAAAAGAATTTAAATGATGTTCAATCAATATATTATCTTGTTTAAAAAAAGTATCTATGACATCCCATGTCTTATTTTCCCAGTCAAAGTTATCATTTTCAGGTTCGTGTTTAATAGACATTTATAATATAATATACTATTTTAAAGTTTTATATAAAAAAAATTTATAAAAAAAAAAATTCATTTTTTTTTATTTTTTTATAAAATTTAATAATCATAAGACATTAATTCAAATTGAGAATATTCAATCAATCCTTCTAATTTTGGATGAGATATAATTTTATCAATCATTCTTTTTTCATCCTCTGTTAATTCTATATTTGTAAAATTTTTTTCTAATGCAACAATTTTTTCATAATATTCAGGATCGTCATTTAATAATTTACTTAAATCATTAATAATCCATTTATCTTTAGATATTGATTTAAATTTTCTTGAATAATTAAAAACATCTAAGTATAAAAATTTTTCCTTATAATCTTCACGTCTTATATTACCCCGTGTATAGTCAAAATAGTTAATAAAATTTAATGAAGATAATAAATCAATATAATATTGTGTATTCATAAAACGTTCATTCAATATATGATATGATAATACGCATAGCCTTTGATTCGGTAATTTATCTAACATAAATCTAATATCTGAACAAATTGGTAATAAATCATTGTATACATCTATTTCTTTATTTAATTGTATAATATAATGAATTCCAAAATTTGTACCATGTACCATTATGTAATATATATATCTATATAAAATAACTTTAAGTATTAAATTTTATTTAATTCTAATTTTCTTTCAATAAAAGTAAATAAATTATTTTTATAATCTTCATCGTCATAATGAATACTAATTTTATATGTATCAATAAAATTATTATATAATTCTTCATCTTTGTTCAATAATTTTATTAATTCAATAATATTTTCATGATTATTTGCATCTATAAAAGATGTTCCATTGATATATTTTTTAATTATATTAGAACCTTTATAAATGGGAATGGTTTTTGCAAAAAAACAATTAAATATTTTTTCAGTTATATATCCATCATCATATGAATTCTCAAAAGCTAATATAAATTTATATTTATTAAATATATTTAATAAATCAATACTATGATAACATGATTTGTTTTCAATAATATTATTATATATATTAATATTATCTACATTATCTATTGTTTGTAATATATTTATATAATTAGATATTTCATTATTCATATTACTTTTATTTATACACAAACAAAATTTTTTTAATTTATAATCTGTTAAAGTTAGTTGATAATGAAATAGATTTTCTTTTTTTTTATAATAATTTATGTAAAAATGTATTAAAGGAATGGCAATAAAAGTATCTGTTTTTACAATTTTTGAAATATGATTATATAAATAAATATTAATTTTATCATCATTATAATTATTATATTTATTATAATGTAAAAACCATGGCCATTTATTTAAATTTTCAACAGATATAATCATATTTATTTTATTATAATCTAAATTTGAATTATCTTCTAATTGTTCATTCCAAATAGATATATCACAATTATTATCATCTTTTACAAATGTATAATCATATTTATCTATTAAAAAATAATCTATAAATTGTTCTATATTAATCATATGAAAATAACGTTCTTGATTTAAATAATAATTTTTTATTCTATCATTTAATTTAATATTTAATTTTTTAAGAAACATATATATAAATATTTATATAAAATTTTTAAAAAATATATCAAATTCTATTACTAAATAAAAAAAATTGATTTTTTTTTAATAAATATGTATATTGTTATCTTTATAAGTATACAATGAATATTGATTTATATATAACATTTTTACGTAATTTTGTAAATAACGAATTAGATAAAGAATTAGTATCAGAATCTGATAGTGAATATACATTTGGATATAGATTTAATCAAGAACTAAGTTATGGTTTTATATCAAATTCTGTTACTCATCTTACTTTTGGACATGATTTTAATCAAAAATTAAAAGAGGGTGATATACCAAATTCTGTTACTCATCTTACTTTTGGACATAGATTTAATCAAAAAATAAATAATATTTTTATACCAAATTCTGTTACTCATCTTACTTTTGGATATAAATTTAATCAAAAATTTAAAAAAGATTTTATTCCAAACTCTGTTACTCATCTTGTTTTTGGAAATGATTTTGATCAATTTCTAAAAAAAGGTTCCTTACCAAATTCTGTTACTCATATTGTTTTTGGAAATAATTTTAATCAATTTCTAAAAAAAGGTGCCATACCAAATTCTGTTACTCATCTTACTTTTGGATATAATTTTAATAAATTTCTAAAAAAAGGTGTTATACCAAATTCTGTTACTCATATTACTTTTGGATCATGTTTTAATCAGATTCTAAAAAAGAATGTCATACCAAATTCTGTTATTCATCTTACATTTGGATTATGTTTTAATCAAGTTCTAAGAAAAGATAATATACCAAATTCTGTTACTCATCTTACTTTTGGATCAAGTTTTAATCAGGAATTAAAAAAAGATGATATACCAAATTCTGTTACTCATCTTATTTTTGGATCACGTTTTAATCAAGAATTAAGATACGATACTATACCAAATTCTGTTACTCATCTTACTTTTGGATGGCTTTTTAATCAAGAATTAAGATACGATACTATACCAAATTCTGTTACTCATCTTACTTTTGGAGTTTGTTTCAATCAAGAATTAAAAGAAGGACTTATACCAAATTCTGTTACTCATCTTACTTTTGGAACTAAATTTAATGAACCCTTAAAAGAAGGAGATATACCAAATTCTGTTACTCATCTTACTTTTGGATGGTATTTTAATCAAGTTCTAAAAGAAGGGATTATACCAAATTCAGTTACTCATCTTACTTTTGGAGATAATTTTAATCAAATGTTGAAAGAAAGGGATATACCAAATTCTGTCACTCATCTTACTTTTGGAGGATCTTTTAATCAAGAATTAAGATACGATACTATACCAAATTCTGTTACTCATTTACATCTTGGATATTATTTTAATCAAAAAATAGATAATAATATATTAAAAAATTTAATGGAGTTATTATTACATAATGATTATATTTTAAATAACTTATATATAAATAAAAATATTTTAATTGGATATTATAGCTATAATGAGGATTACGATGATGATAATAATCTAATAATATATAATAAATATGATATTGCAATAACATCATATGAAAAAAAAATATTTAATAATTACATTTTAAATATAGAATTAAAAGGAAAATTAATAATGAAAGAATTAGTTGAAAAAGTTTTTCATCCAAAACGGATATTAAATATTTGTAATAAATATAATATTGATTTTATAGACATTATTGATATTTATTCTTAATATTTCAAAAGCAGATTATATTAAATATTTAAATTTATATAATTTATAAATATCATCACAATGATAGATCATTACATTATTTTTTTTTTCTTTAATAATTTGTAAATTATCTAATCTATCATCTATATAATAAATTTTATTTGTATCAAAGATTTTATAATCATTCATCAATTGATTTAAGCATTTTTCAAATAAAAGATCTCTATCTATATCGTCATAAAAAATATGACGAGTATATTTATATAAATTTGTTTCTTTAGCGATGATATTAGCCATAAAATTATATGTTATAATTCCAATATAATAATTTAATTTTTTAAATTTATTTAACATATGATATGTTTGTCGTGGTATTTTCATTTTACAATTTACTAATGTATCATCTAAATCAAATATTATGATTGTATTCATTATTTTAATTATATATATTATTTTTAAGTCAATGTTAGAAACATTATATCGTTATTAAAAATAGGAAACCTAGGTTTCCTCACTTAAATATGATTCGGTAAACATAATATACGTGATAATATATTTCTATTTATTGTATAATTTTTAATTTTATCATTTACTTTATCTTCTAAAATATCTTTTTTATAAATATTATACCAATTTGTAAATAAATTTTTAATAAATAAATTTAACATTTCTTTTTTATCTATATTTGATACTAAATTATATTCTATAAGTAATTTTAATATCCACTCAAAAGATAAATATAAATCATTCACATAAAAATAAAATATATTGAATTTTATATTTTTTTTCAAATAGTTTTTAATATAATTGTTTTTATTTTGAATATAAATTAATATAAAATTGTATAATTCATTATCTTCCATTTTATTATCAAATAATAATTCAATAACAGTATTATAAAATTTAAAATATTTTATTTGATAATCAATTATTTTATATGAAATATTAAAAAATATAATGTTATTGATATCATTTTCAAATAAAAATTTTTCGATATTTTTTTTACTATCTAATGATAATTCTATATTACTATTAATATAGAGATATAATTCTTCATTTGTAATTTCATTTGATTCAAACATTTCTGTTATTTTATTTTTTAATATATTTTCATCTAAAATACTTGATAATTCAATAATATAATTTTCTAGATATGGTTTTTTTATAAATTTATTTTGTTGTATATTTGAAATATTTTTCCGAATTAATGTTTTCCAATATTTATGTATAATATCTGTCTGAATATAATTAAAATCCATATAAAATAAATTAATAAAATAAATTAATAAAATAAATTAAAAAATTGATTTAATTTTTCAATTTAAAAAATTATGTTTATATATTATATTATAATGGAGTTTCAAAATAGTAGTATTAATATTAAAAATAACGATGACGAATTATTGTTAAAAAAAAATAATAAAAGATTTGTTTTGTTTCCTATTGTACATCATGATATTTATGAATTATATAAAAAAGCTGAAAGTTCTTTTTGGACAGTAAATGAAATAGATTTATCAAAAGATATTAATGATTGGGAAGAAAAATTAAATAAAGATGAAAAACATTTTATTAAAAATATTATTGGGTTTTTTGCTGGAAGTGATGGAATTATAATGGAAAATCTTGCATGTAGATTTATGAATGAAATACAAATACCTGAAGCAAGAGCATTTTATTCATATCAAATTTTTAATGAATCTATTCATAGTGAAACATATAGTTTATTAATTGATACATATATTAAAGATAATGAAGAGAAAGAACAGATTTTTAATTCTATTGAAAATATACCATCTGTTGCAAAAAAAGCATTATGGGCATATAAATGGATTCAAAACAATAATGTAAGTTTTTCTATTAGACTAATCGCCTTTGCTATTGTTGAAGGTGTATTTTTCTCAGGTAGTTTTTGTGCAATTTATTGGATTAAAAAAAGAGGTCTTCTTCCTGGACTTACATTTAGTAATGAATTAATTAGTAAAGATGAAGGAATGCATTGTGAATTTGCAATATTATTATATAATAAGATTAAAAATAGAGTAGATGAAGTTATTGTACATGAAATATTTAAAGAAGCGGTTGCAATTGAAAAAGAATTTATAGTAGATTCTATAAAATGTAATATGATTGGTATGAATTCAGAATTAATGAAAAAATATATTGAATTTGTATCTGATAGATTGCTTGTTCAACTTGGATATAATAAAATTTGGAATGCTGAAAATCCATTTGATTTTATGGAACTTATATCACTTAGACCAAAATCAAATTTTTTTGAAGTAAGAGTTGGGGAATATGCAAAATCAAAAATTTCAGAATCATCCACAAATTTTGAATTATCCAATGATTTTTAAAATGAGACGAAGAAACATAGATTTACTACATATATCTAGCATTTTTGTATAAATAAATATGTTTACTAACACAATGTGTAACCTTTAGACTCAAAAATATATTTTCTAAAATTAAATAAATCTTCAAATTTATTGTGATAATTATATACTCATCGCAAAATAAAATTCTACTAAATTTATTTTTATATAGTAGAATTATAAATTACGATGACTATATAATGTTTTATATGTTCATCCTTTATTAAAGAGACAATTTGAAAATATAAATTATTTTGATGATTGTAAAATTATATTTTAAAATCTTTATTATTTTTATATAAATTTTTATATAAATTATTATGAATATTTATACACCCAATTTTATATTACTTTTTATTTATAATACAATAAAAATTATAATTAGGACTTGTAATGAAACAAGTCTAATTGACAAGATCAGATTTTGGTAAAATACCATTAACAAGACCTGTATTAGGATCTCTAGTAAACATATCTGAACTCAATATACAAACACCCTTATTACAGAACGGTTCTAAAGCTTTGGTCACTTTATCTGTTCCAAAAAAAGGATGAGATGCTACTGGATCATTTTCGATTCCATGGGCCAATCCAATGACTACTTTTCCATCTATTATGGGATGTGTTTTTCCATTCATTACGAATGAATACACTTTCTCACATTTCTCAGTGTATGGAAACAACGAAGGATGCTTAACAGGATAAATCCATTGATATTTATCATTCATTACTGGATGATAACCTGTGATTTTTAATTCTCTACTAGGTGAGACATAGAGTTCAAAACCATTGCCGGTTGAACAATTTGTTACAACAATCTTGTCGACTTTGCTTATTGTATATTCATTTTTTGATGAATCAAAACTATGAATTTCTTCTCCAGGCACAATTTCCTTTACTAATTTAAAGTCATTAGAACTTGTTTTGATCTTTAAATCGCCAGAAAAACATCCAGGGGGATAATTACTTATTTCAATGTACAACACTTGAAAAGACACTTCTTTTCCATCATATGTAAATGTAATAGTATCGTTTAATTTAACGTCTTTCGCGCAACACTTTTTATTTCCATTTAAAACTACATCGCAAGAATTAAGCGTGTATGAACAAGGCAATACTCGTACTTTAAATCTTGGATCTATTCCATTTGGAGAAAAATGAACATAACTCATGTTAAAAATGGTTCTAATAATATTTTATTATTTCATTTTACATTAGTAATTTACTGTCATTTTTTTTTTTATAAAAAAATATCTAAATATACTCTTGTAAATAAAAATTTCTACTAAATATATTTTTATAGAAATATATTTAAAATTATATTGATTAAACACAATTATTTATAAAAAGAAATGCTTAAAAATAGGAAGGTATAGGTAGGAACCTAGGTTTCCACATTATTAATTAAACATAATTATTTATAAAAAAAATGCTTAAAAATAGGAAGGTTATTAAAGTGTCAATCTTGTAATACTATGCGGAATAGAGATGTTAATGGTGCTTCAAATATTTATAAAATAGGATATAATGCAATACATAAAAAAGAAAGACCGTCTTATTTATGTAGAAATATAAATATATTGAAAACATAATCATTCAGTCGGGTTTAAAGACTTTGACATACCCAAAATTTACTACAAGGTTGAAAAACCTAAACCTTGAAATATCTGTTGATACCTTTTTTAGGTATCAGTTATTTTTATGGAATTTTTGTTCCATTTTAATTCTTCAAGGGTGTAAAAGAAACTGTTTCTCCAGAATCATCCTTAAACTCGATAAAAATGCCACAACGGATAAATATTGCTTCAGACATCTCACCATTCAATAGAACTCTATCTGATGCTTTGAGTGTATAGAAAGGATCAGTCAAACAGCCACTAGAAAAACGAACAATTTCTGACATGATAATAGTTTACTGAGATACTTTTGAAAAAAATCACAAAAACATAATTTTCATTAATAATTTACTGTTATTTTTTTTATATATTTTAATTCAGATACTCTTATAAAAAAATAGAATGCGTAATTATATTAAAAATATATTATTTATTTATGATAATGAACAATATTGGAGTATTTTTATATAATACAAATTCTGATATTACATATAAAATAAATTTACATAATTATAATATATTAAAAAAAAATTTTAAAAAAATAATTATCATTGATATTGAAAATTATTTTTCAAAATTATTAGAAGATTTAATTATAAATGAAGAAAATAAAAATATTATTTATATAACAAATGATTTTTGTAAAAAGAATATTTTTATGGATTTGAATATAAATGCAATAACATATTTTTTTAATATTATTGATGAAGAAATATATAAGGATATATTAGAACATAAATATATAACATTTATTTCTGATAATTATATATATTGTGATGATTTAATAGATTATTTTAAATATGTAAATCAACATGATTTAGATTTTTATTCTTATACAGATTCATCTGAAAAAGATTATCATTGTCAATTATATTTTTTTAGTATATCATGTAAATATATCAATAAATTTAAAGAATATATAAATGATAATAAAGACAATAATGATATAGAATTTGATTTATTAAATATTTTTAATAGTAAAATAGCTTATTTAAAAGTTGCATATATAAATGATAATATATCTCATAACATATTTTATAATCATAATTTATTTAAAAAAATATTTATTAACAAATTATTACCTATAATTAATATTCAATATTTATATAATTTTATAAATAATTATAATAATACAATAATACATTCAAAAATACCTAACAATTTTGATATAGAAATATATAGAAAATATGATGATTTAAAAGATAAATCAGATGATTTTTTATATAATCATTTTTTAGTAAATGGACAATTTGAAAATAGAAATTATTCAAAAGATGGTAATTATATTTTACCTAATTTTATACGTGATGTTTTAAAATCTTTACATTTATTATATTTTTTTGATGTTCCGGATAATTTTACAACAACGAAATATAAAGAATATAATAAAGATATTGAATTATTATCCGATAAAGAATTATATATTCATTGGATAAATTATGGTAAAGATGAAGGACGAATATATTGTTAAAAAAATGATGGTCTTTTTAGTCTGATTTTTTTTAATATATTATTTAAATATACTTTTAACTATTTTCTATAAATGATGGATCCTTCTGATAAGATAGAAAAAATGGATACTACTAACCTAGAAAAAGATGATAAGTCTACTATCCTAGAAAAAGATGATAAGTCTATAAAAGATACACCATCAGATCAACCAATTCAAATAAAAAGATGTTTTAGTTTTAGAGATTATGGTTCGTATCCATCAAATGTGACATCTAAGAAACGTGGAAGTTCAGACATCTGAATTTAGGATTTTTGGATAACTTTTTATTAAAGAATTAAATTATAATGTAAAGACAAGTAATAAATTTATATTTTTAATAAATAAAGAAATTTTACACCTTTGCACAATTAAAACGCCGACTTAACAACGAAAAAAATATACAAAGATAATAAAAATTTGGTTAGTATTCGTCTTGAAACGGATATGAATTTTTAAGAATTTACTTCTATGTTATTTATAGATAAAACAATCATAATTATTAATAAGTTTCTAGTATTGGGTTCTTAGATGTAATTATATTTTTCCATAAAAAAAATGACGGTATTTTTAGTCTGATTTTTTAACTAAATTTATTTTATATTCAACAATCAATACCTTTGAACGAAATGAATTCTTCACAAGTATCTACCCATCTAAATTACTTGAAAAATAAAATAGAAGAATTAACGGAAAAGGTTTCTAAGATTGAATGTTCTCAGAAAGACATTCCTTCCACTATTGAGAAGATTGAGAATTTTCTTAAGCATCGGTCGAAAGAAGACAATGAAGACGAATTGAGTGAATTGAGAAAATATTGGTCTCTCTCTGAATTGGAGAGTATGGAGTATACTATTGATGACATGTCATTAATCGTAAGAAAATTGAATGAAATAAATAGCAATGATGATTTTAAAACAATCATAAAAGAAAAACCTCTTACGATTATTGCAGAAGGCTTAAACGCTGATGCATATGAGTATTATATAGACGAACGCAAAGACAGGATTGAACCTGGGCGTACCTGTATATTTAGAGGTAATGATACGCATCAAAGATTTATGCGTCTTCTTTATATACTGAAAAACGCGAAAGGCCTACATCGTATTGCAACCGTTGATGACTTTTCAAAATACTTCAATGCTGTATCACGACTCACTAAAGTCTCTTTGTATCTAAACAATTCATCAATGAATATGATTAATAGGGAAAAATTAGAAGGTAATAGAACAACACTTGAAGAAGAGGTATGTGCTATAGTACAAGAAGTGATCGGGAAAACATCTTTACTCGAAAAGGTGTAAAGACACGGATGCTAGAAGCTTATAATAAATTAACAAAATTGTAAATTTTTCAAACTATGTCTAAATTATTTTTCTTACATATATAACCAAATAATCTTTCAATAGCATGTTCTAACATACAATCTCTTAAACCCTGATTATTTGTCCTATATGTATAATTTATATTATTAGGATATCTATCTTTTTTATTATTTATATAATCCATATATATATTTTTTTTATCATTAATATTTATATTATAATACATACTATACCAATAATAATCTAAACTAGAAATATTATTTAAATTTTGATATATATATTCAATATTATTGTTATTTAATATTTTAAATATATTATATTTACATATAAAAAAAGTTCCTGCAACAAATTCTAAACAATCATTATTTACATCTTGATTATATAAATATTTAATAATATTATTTAAATGATAAAAATTAGAAACAAATGCATCTTTATAATTATTGTATTTATATATATTACTTCCACTTACCATTCCAATATTTTTTTGAGATATTTTTTTTAAATTATTCATCAATATTTTTTCATTACCAAATAAATTATTTAAAACATTATCTCTAAAATCATCATTTGTTTTGGTATGTACTTTAATAATATAATCATAATTATAATTATTTGTATTAATATAATGTAAAGCAATCAAAAATAGCCCAATATCCATACCTCTATTTTCTGTAACAATAATTATAATATCATTATATTTTTCTTTTAAATAATCAATATTTATAGTTGTTGCAATTTCATTTATTAATACAAAATATATATTTATATTTATTTTATTAAAAATATGTAAATATTTTTCCATTTTTAAAAAAGTTGTCCAACTTCCGATTTGTAATAATAAGCCAATATTATATATTTTTTTAAAATTTTTATATTTAATACTATAAAGTTTATTTGTATTATCTTCATCTTGAGAATTATAATATATTTTTTCCATACCCCAATTTTCTATATCAATATATAAAATACTATTTTCAATTTTATATTTTCCATTTTTTAATGGAAAATAATTATCAATAATTGATTTATAATCATTATCTAAATATATTAAATCTTTCCAATCATTATTTAACATAATTTTATAAAAAGCATATATTATTTTTTAAATTTTTAAATTAATTTAAATTAATTATCTAAAAAATTATATAATTTATATTTAAATGAATAAATATAATATATTAGGATTAATCGCAAATCATACAACAAATAATATTAAATATAATGTAAGTATAAATAATATATCATTAATTCAAAAATATTTAAGTGATATAGTAATTATTGATTCAAAGAATGAATGTATGGCAGAAAAATTAAAGAATGAATTTATAGATAATAAAAAGGTAAAGGATTATATATATATTGATAATAATAATTATTTTGATTTTGGTAAATGGATATATTATTTAGAAAATAATAATTATGATGAATATGATTACATATTATTCATAAATGATTCCATTATTCTTACTGAAGATATACATAATTACTTTATTTATATAAATAATATTATGCCGGATAATATTAATTTATATGGATATAATGATTCTACTCAAATTAAATATCATTATCAATCTTATTTATTTTTAATAAAAACAACTATTATAAATAAATTTATAAATTTTTTTAATGGAAAAAAAGATTTAATAGTAGATTTAGAATCACTTATTTATAATATTGAATTAAATTTACATACGATTGATAATAATATAGATTGTTTTATAAAAATTGGTAATGAATATAATTTAGCTAAAAATCTATATTGGGAAAATGATCCATTATATTATTATTTATTAACTAAAAATATATTCGGAATAATGAAAATTAAAAAAATATTTGATATGCAAAAAGAATATAAAATTACAATATATGGATCTAATATTAAAAAATTTGATTATAATTTTTATAGAACATATTACGATGATCTTCATAATTTATCAGATAATCAATTATTAGAACATTTTATTGAAAATGGACAATATGAAGGACGACGATATAATAAAAATTGTATTACTTTTTTAAAAGATTATTATAGAGAAAAATTAGATAATCTTAAATTATTATATTTTTTTGATATTCCTTCTGATTTTGATATATATTATTATAAAAGAAATTATGATGATATTAAAGATTTATCAAATACAAATGCAATGCTACATTATATTCAATATGGATTTCATGAAGGTAGAAAATACAATAAATATGAGGATAAAAACTATTATTTAAATTTATTTTATTTAAATAAATTAAATGGCGAATATATTTATGATGTCAATGATTTAGAATATTTAAATATATATTCATATATAATTTTAAATGATTCTATTAATGATTATGGATATATGAATGCATTAAAACATTATTTATTAATAGGTAAAAAAAATAAATTATTAGCAGGTAAAAAAGATTTAGATAATCTTTTAATAAATTTTGATTCAAATATATATATAAATATATTTACTGAACTAAATAATCTAAGTAATTTACAATTAATAAAACATTATATTAAATATAATAAAAATAATATATATTCGTTACCACATGATTTTAATTATAATTTGTATAAAGATATACATTATGATTTAAAAGATATGACAAACAATGAACTTAAACTACATTATATATGTTATGGAAGGAATGAAGGAAGGATATATAAAATTCCGAATGATTTTGATTCTAATAAATATAAAAATATGTATGATGATTTACAAAATATGAATAATGAAGAACTTATAAATCATTATTTATATTATGGATATAAAGAAAATAGAAGGTATAAAATATGTGATAATATTCCGTGTACACGTATGAATGAAAATGATATTCCGTGTACACGTATGAATGAAAATGATATTCCGTGTACACGTATGAATGAAAATGATATTCCGTATATTGATGATTTTGATTGTACTGTATATAAAAAAATATATGATGATTTGAAAAATATGAATGACGAAGAACTGATAGAACATTATTTAAAACATGGACATCGTGAAAATAGAATATATAAAATACCAAATGATTTTGATTGTACTGTATATAAAAAAATATATGATGATTTGGAAAGTATGAAGGATGAAGAACTGATAGAACATTATTTAAAACATGGACATCATGAAAATAGGATATATAAAATACCAAATGATTTTAATTGTACTGTATATAAAAAAATATATGAAGATTTGAAAAATATGAATGACGAAGAACTTATGGAACATTATTTAAAACATGGACATTATGAAAATAGAATATATAAAATACCAAATGATTTTGATTGTAATGTATATAAAAAAATATATGATGATTTGAAAAATATGAAAGATGAAGAACTTATAGAACATTATTTAATATATGGATATCATGAAAATAGAACTTATAAAAAAATTGAATAATTTAAATTACTAATTTTAATATTTTAATGAATTATTAAATATTTAAAAATCATAATGTTTAGTTTATCTCCTATACCTATTTTTATATTTTTTATAGGATTTATTTTATTTGCCATTAGTATGTATGAACTACATCTGGTATATCATAATAATCCATATAAAATTAAATATAATGAACATATGTTTGATGGTTTTATTTTTTGTATTATTAAATGTGTATTAAATGGTATGCATGGTTTTTTTTATTTATTTATAGCGAATGGATTTAAAAAATATTTTAATGATGTATTTAAAAAAATACATATTTTTTATAGTGATAATAAATTTAAATATTTAATGGAAATATTTTATTTAATTACAAATGTAACTGGACTCATGTACCCTTCCATAAATATAATTTTATATATTACAAATATATATGGTTTCTTTTTATTTGTAAGTGATTACAATACAGGTATATTTAAAAATATTATACAAACAGAAATTATTATATTTATTTGTATAAATATAATAAACTATCATTTTTTAAATTATTTATATATTCTAAATATAAATAATGCAAAATATTCATCATGTTAAACATATTTTATTTATAAATAAATACTTAAAAATAGGAAGGTACATATAGGTAAACCCTAGGTTTCCTCAATATAATTATAAAAGCTATCCGTTTTTAAATTATTTATAGCTTTCTATAAATTTTTATATAAAGTTTTATTTTCTATATTATAAATATAAAATAATGAAAATAATATCATTATCCTCATCTGTAGCCGGTCCTGCTTGTGCTGTTGCTAAATCTATAAAAAAATATTATTATAATGATGATTATCAAACAAATATGTTTGATTATTTAGAAATAAGTTTATTATCTATTGTTCAGATTTTAAATTTAGAGAATGATGATATTAATTATCTTTATTTAAATAATGAAATTTATTTAAATAAAGATAATTGTAATTCAGTAAAATTTAATAATTTTCATAAAATGATTAGTCATCATGATTTAAAAAATAATTATTCGGAAAAGGATTATGTAGATTTTATTGAAAAATATAAAAGAAGATATTATAGATTAATACATGATATTAAAAATGAAGACAAAATATTTTTTATTCGTTATGGATTAGAAAATGAATCTATTATAAATAGCTTCATAGATAGAATAAAAATATTAAATCCTTCTTTAAAAGTATATTTTATTATAGTTGATTATAATGAAAATAATGAATATATAAATAATTCTAATTATACTTATATTAATTTTTACAATTATAAAGAAAATATTAATTATAGTGAAGATCTATTTTTTAGAACAATGGAATATAATTGGAAGGTTGTTTATAATACAATTTTAGATACATTACAATATTAAATGTATCTATTTGGGGTTTTTATTGTTTAATATCTCGGCGGCATGGATTACCTACCTGGATTATGTTTCCTTGAATATACGGTAGTATCCTTACGAGGTGCCTTCGACATTAAGGCAAATAGAAATAGCAACAATAGACAAGATAATATTATACCAATCATACTATTATTTTTTAATATATATATATAATATATAATCTATAATAAAATAACTGTCATTTTTTTAATTCTATATTATAAAAGAATTATCAATAGCCATCACAATTTAGAATCCTACTAAAAATTAATTTTATTTTAAATTTATTATAAAGGAACGTGTTATAAAAAGATTATCAAATATATACTTGAAATTGTTTTACACCTTTGTAAACAATGCTAGAAACTTTAATGTAATAAATTAACATGATTTTATTTTAAAATAAAATTTTTAATTATATTTTTACAATATATGTTATAACAATATAATTTATAAACAAATAATATTTTTATTGTATCCAATGGTGTAAAAGATCATTTAGAATTTGATTATTCAGGCATAGAGTCATAATTAAGAGAACTTATATTTAAAGTATGGACATTACTTAATCTTTCAATACGTATTGAACAACAAAGGTGTAAAAAGCAACTATAACATATATTTGTAATAATTAATAAAAAAATCATAATTTGTAAATATATTGGATACATATAGTCTGGTTTAAGGAGACACCCAGCCAACATAAAAAGTAAATAATACGCCCAAACCTTTGAAAAATAAAGATTACTTGAGTATATTATATAAATAAAACATAAAAAGTAGATGTTGCTAAAAAACATAAGATAATTCATTTTTAATGATGAATATATTCACACTATTTTTAAAATTATATATTATTCACTGTCATTTTTTTATTGTAAAAAATATAATAAAAAAATTGATTTTATTTTATTAATATTTAAAATATTATATATAATTAGATATAAAAAATTAAATTGATGAATATAGATTTATATACTACATTTTTATATAATTATATAAATTATAGTGAAGAATCTAGTAATAATGTTGTTTTAGAATGGACAGACTATGAAAACAATCCTAAAATACCAAGTTATATAACTCATCTTACATTTGATTTATTTTTTAATCATCCTTTAAAAGAGGGAGATATACCAAACAAGGTTACTCATCTTACTTTTGGACATGATTTTAATCAAATCTTAAAAAAAGGAGTTATACCAAATTCAGTCACTCATCTTACTTTTGGAAATGATTTTAATCAAATTCTAGAAGAAGGAGTTATACCTAAAAGTGTTATTCATCTTAATTTTGATACATATAATCATTTTAATCAATCTTTAAAAGAAGGGGTGATACCAAATTCTGTTACACATCTTACTTTTGGATTTGATTTTAATCAACCTTTAAAAGAAGGAGTTATACCAAATTCTGTGAAACATCTTATTTTTGGTCATAGTTTTAATCAACCTTTAAATAAAGGAACTATACCAAATTCAGTAACTCATCTTACATTTGGATATGAATTTAATCAACCATTAAATGAAGGTTCAATACCAAAATCAGTAACACATCTTATTTTTGGAAATGATTTTAATCAACTTTTAAATGAAGAGTCTATACCAAATTCAGTAATTCATCTTACTTTTAAAGATACTTTTAATCAACCTTTAAAAGAAGGAGTTTTACCAAATAGTATTACTCATCTTACATTTAATTTATATAGCTATTTTAATCAACCTTTAGAAAAAGGAATGATACCGAACTCTGTAAAGAAACTTACTTTTGGATATTGTTTTAATAAACCTTTAAAAGAAGGAATAATACCAAATAGTGTTACTCATCTTACTTTTGGACATAATTTTAATCATTCTTTAAATAAAGGGTCTATATCTAATTATGTTACACATCTTATATTTGGTAATTCATTTAATCAACCATTAAATGTAGGAGTTATACCAAATTCTGTTATTCATCTTGAATTTGGAAATAACTTCAATCAACCCTTAAAAGAACAAGTTATACCTAATTCGGTTACTCATCTTAAATTTGGATATGATTTTAATCAACCATTGGATATAGGAAGTATACCAAACTCAGTTACTCATCTTACTTTTGGAGTAGCATTTAATCAAATTCTAAATAAAGGATTGATACCAAATTTAGTTACTCATCTTGTATTAGGAATATGTTTTAATCAACATTTAAATGCAGAGTCAATACCAAATTCAGTTACTTATCTTAAATTTGGATGGTATTTTAATCAACCATTAGATATAGGAGTTATACCAAATTCAGTTATTCATCTTGAATTTGGAGATGATTTTAATCAACCATTCATAGAAGGAGTAATACCAGATTCTGTTACTCGTCTTCATTTTGGATTTTATTTTAATCAACCAATAAAAAGGGGAGCAATACCTAATTCTGTAAAGTTTCTTAGATTTGGAGAAGAATTTAATCAAAAATTAAATGACGATAATTTACCAAATAATTTAATTGAATTAATCATATATGAAAATATGAATAAAATAAAATTAAATAAAGATATTTTAATTGGATTTTTAATATATGAAAATTATTATTCTTTTGAAATAATGTATAATAAATATAACTTCAAAATAAAATGTTCCGATAAATCATTATTTGACAATTATATTTTGAATTTTGATTTAAATAAATTAAATGGAAAATTATTATTAAAAGAATTAGCAGAGAAAGTATTTCATCCGAAACGATTATCTAATTTATGTAATTTATATAATATTAATTTTATAGATATTACGGAAATATATGGATAAAGTGGTCACATTTTAATTTATTATATTAAATATTCTGATAAATACCATTTATTCGGTTGAACATGATTATCTAAAGGATAATAATTATAAATACCATTATTATTAATAATATAATCTAAAAAATATGTAAATGTATTCATAATATTATGTAGATTACATGAAAAATATTTTTCACTATTATTTAGACGTGCTTTTATACATCCATTATCAATATATAATATTGGTAATCCAGAATTAATTGAATTTGTTAATGCATAACAATAGCTTTCTTCAAACAATGATAAATGTAATAATCCATGTATTTTATTATCATGTAAATTATTTATAATAATGTTATCATCATATTTATTATGTACTATAATATTTTGATTATTTGTATTATATGACATCATACCAAAAATATGATAATGAATGATATAATTTTTATAAGTACTGTAATTATTTACAATTTCTTCAAATATGCATGATCCTTTATATTGGATAAAGTATCCAATAAAAGAAATATTGATAACATTTTTTATATATGGTATAACTTTGAAATTATAATTTATAATTTTATCACAGTGATTAATGATAAATATTTTATCATGATATTTATTTAGATTAATATATTTGTGATAATTCATATAAATATTATGTGATGGAAATATTATTTTATTGCATAAAGACAATAATAATTCAAAGGATATAATATTCTGACTTATTGGAACAGTATTTTCAAAATCAGTTTTAATTATATTTGGATTATCGGGATAAAACCATTGATAATCATGAATGGTTAAATATTTTTTTGTATTTTTAAAAAAATGTGTAAAAAAATATATATAATTATTTTTTAAATTATTTAATAAAATACTGTTAATATGAATAAGTTCTATATTTAAATATAATTCATCATAATTTATATTATTATCAAAATGTATAAAGTCTATAAAATTAAATTCATAAAAAATATTTTTTAAATCGTTCATATATTTTTCTGTTCCTCCTCCTTTATGACATATATTTAAAATATTATATTTTTTAGGATTATTATAAAAATCTAAATATGTATGATTTAATGTATGTAAATAATTATAACCATCTTCATTATTTGGTTCTAATATTGCTTGTTCATTCCATTCATTCCACGCAGATATAAATAAAAAATCATGTGTACTATTTTGATCATTATTTATTTTATGTAAAAGTTGTTTTAAATAATTACCAAAAACAGTTGGATTTATATTTTTATAATAATGTGGATATTTATGATATTCTGTATTCGTATAATTTCGTCGCGGTGTATTATTCCAATTTACACATATTCCTCTATGTTGTTCTTCATGAATTCTTTTTAAATTGATTATTTGATTATATAATTCAATGCCATTGTAAACAAAAAATTTTGATCTTCTAATATTTCGTTCATTTTCAGTTATTGAATTATAATGTTCGAGCCCAGATGTTATAATATTATTTTGGACTAAAAATTTAACATCACTATTTTTTTCTAAATATAAATCTTCGTTAAAACTATCAAATATTTTATTATCATCTTCTATGGATATTTCTTTATAATTTTTTTGACATGCATAACCTGGTTCAAATTCTACATAACCATTTATATCTTCTATGTGTATATTATTATTAAATGGTCCTAAAAATTTCATAAAATGTATTCCATTGAATCCTTCTTTTAATGACATATCATTCCATAATTTAATTATATTTTTAATATGTTGAATATGTTCTTCTTCAATACGATAAAATATAAAGATTGGTTTATTAAATTTTTTAATATAATTCTTATGTTTAAAAAATGGTAATAAATAATTAAAATGGTCTATATTTCCTTCATAATTACTGTAATCTTGTTCTAATAATATTTCATTATTACCTCCGTCCCATCTTTTAGTCCATTGTTCATTTGCCCAACAAAATAAGAATGGTTTATTTGGTTCGTTATCATTTAACATTAATTCGGTAGGTTCATACATTACCTTTTTATTTTTAAACCAATAATGATAAAAACAAAATCCATAAATATTATATTTATCTGCTAATATTCTCATATATTTACGATGTTCATAATCTTTTAGATTAAAATATCCAATATCTGAATGTGGTTGTTTTATTATTTCATTATTTACTATTCTTGGAATATTTTTAAGTAATGTCCATTCGGTGAAACCTTCGCCCCAAAATAAATTATTTTCAGGAATTTCATGAAATTGTGGAAAAACAATTGCTAATAACTTTATTTCTTTCTGAATATTATTTTTAATAATATTACCAAATTTTGTATTTGTATAATATTTTCCATAATTTAATGAATAAAATCTTTCTTTCCCCCAATAATTCCAAATTATAATAATATCATTATTATCTAAATAATAGGTACCATATTCATCTTTACAATATTTTCTTTGAATTGTATTATTATCACTATTAAATATTCCAATGTCTGTCCATTCATTATTTTCTAGAAAAATTTCAAAAGTGTTATCTTTACAATTATAATATATATTATTTTTCTTTATAAAAACTTCTCTTCCCCATATATTCCATATTATTTCTAACATATTTTCATTTATAATATAGGTTCCAAAATCATTATTTTTATTTCGTTTTGCAACATTATTTTCTAATAATATAATATCTATCCATTCATTTGTGATTACTTGAATTTGGATCATTAATATTAAAAATATAAAAAAATAAAAATTTAGACTTTTATAAAATTAATATATTATTTAAAATTATTAAATTTATAAAAAAAAAATTGATTGTAAAAATATATTAAATAAATATATATAATATCTCTCTTATACAATAATCAAAAAATGAATCTTTTCTTTATTATTACATATGATATTTTTACTATTTTATTATATAAAATAACATTTAACGATAGAACTATATGTTGCATAACACCAAAATCTAAATATAAATATATATTCAATGGTTTATTTGGATTATCTGCATTATTATTTCTTCCAATTCATTTGTATTATTTAACATCTAAATCTTAAATAATCTTAAATTAAATTATATTTACATAAACGTAAATTTGAATACATTTTTATAAAAATATATTTAGTATAATTTTATTTAGAAATAAATATATTTTAAATAATTATTTATGCAAAAATTGATTGTGTATTATATTGGATAAATGATGCACCATTATTAAATTATCTAAATATAATAAATCGACCACGTTAAAAGAAATTGAAATAATTCGTTCAAATAGTGATCAGAAATAAAATAACAGAGCATTCGATGAAGACAATTACACATACTATGTGATCTTTATTAAATATTCTTCCAAAAAATGAATATTAAAAAACGCAATAAACACAATTCTATCACACTTGATTTATGTGTTTATGCAAAAAAAGAAAAAGAGTGTAAAATATTATAGATTCTGTAAAATGTTGTTGGCATACTGGAACAGTTTTTGTAACGCCTCATGGATGGTGGCATTCTCATCATTATGAGTTTAATGAAGATGCTTACACCCGAATTTAGGATTTTTAGACACCTTTTTATTAAATTATAAATTATAAAATATTTTATAATTTAATAATAAATGAATTTAAATACAAGTAATAAATTTAGCTTTTTAATAAATAAATTTAATATTTTGACTTAAAGAATAAATAGTATTTAAAGAAATTTTTAAAAAGATAAAGAGTTATTTCATAATTTAATATTTCTTTAAGTATACATTAATATTTTATCA